>JAEEGL013337852.1_pt1 | contig 21433 bp, 22 predicted proteins | sample 9134231 | NCBI WGS metagenome assembly JAEEGL01 (sample SAMN16246548, study PRJNA631951) | gut metagenome | biome: gut microbiome; feature: rumen; material: fiber-attached | host: Bos | place: Iran: Karaj | collected 2018-10
CTCATTTTATAATTCAGCAACAGCAGTGGGAAGTTTTCCCTTTATATTCTCAAACATCAGCTCTGCAATTGTCAATGCAGGTTTTGTTTTTACTGACATTTTTCTGACATTTTCTGAAAGATTTTTCCTTACCTTTTCATCTTTCATCTCTGAAAGAACTGCTTTTAAGTTATCTGATGTAACAGATTCTCCAGTAAGAACTTTCGCAGCACTTTGCGACTCGAAAAATTTTGCGTTCTCAACCTGATCACCACGAGTACCGCTTCCTGCTAGCGGAATAAGCACCAAAGGTCTGCCCGTAACAGAACATTCCCATAAAAAGTTAGAACCAGCTCTTGAAAGCACGATATCAGCGGCAGCCATTACATCCGGCATCTCGCTATAAATAAATGGATATGGATGATAATTCTTGTGCGAAAACTGCAACTGTTCGAAACGCTCATAATCAGCTTTTCCAGTCTGATGGACAAGGATAAAATTCTCACACAGCCAGTCAATTGTATCATAAATTAGATTATTAATCTGCACAGCACCAAGGCTGCCGCCAAGAACAAGAAGCAACGGTTTTTCGTTTGTCTCCGAAACAGAAGAAAAGTCTTTCGACCTATCCTGGTTATTATTAGATAAGCTTTCAAGACCTAGGAATCGCAGTCCTTTCTCCCGTTCTGCAGAATAGAATACAGGACGAACAGGATTTCCTGTCACGAAAACCTTATTTGCTTTCCCTTCTGAGAAAAAAGATTTTGTTTTTTCGAACGATACTAAAATCTTTGTTGCGCAACGCGAATTCAGCCGTGTAGCAAGTCCTGGCGAAAAATCGCATTCATGAGTGAATACCGGTATGCGCAACGCTTTCGCGGCGAAACAAGGGGGTACACTTACGAACCCGCCTTTCGAAAAAAGCATTACCGGTTTTAACCTCAGAAGAATAAAAAACGAAGATATAAAACCTGCCGCAATTCTGAAGAAATCTATAAAGTTTTTAACTGAGAAATATCTCCGGAACTTTCCGCATGATATACCTACAAACTTATCAATGCTTCCGTCTTTCTCAACAATGTCTTTATCAAGACCGTTTTTTGATCCTATCCATATAATAGAATATTTGTCGTTTGATATTCCATTGTCTTCAAGCTTTTTTCTAAGCTCTGCCACAACTGCAAGCCCGGGATAAATGTGGCCTCCAGTTCCTCCACCCGCAAAAACAATGTTTATCATTTTATATACTCTTCATACATTTTTGCCAGCTCTGTTTTTTTAAACAAACGCGCATAATCCAAAGACGACATTCCCATTCTGTCTTTGTATGTAGGATCTGCTCCGTTTTTTACAAGAAGTTCGCATATCCTTGGATTCGACGCACCAGTTGCAACGATAAGAGCAGACTGTCCATCATTAGAAATAAAATTGAGATTAGCACCTTTATCAATAAGGAACTTTACGATCTCCTGGCTGGATTTCCATACAGCATCCATAACAGCAGAATAACCTCTATCCTTTGAAACAGCATTTATATCCGCTCCTTTTGAAAGAAGCCACTCTATCATAGCTTTTCGTCCGCTTCTTGCTGCTATACAAATCATCGGAGTGCCCGCGGCATCACGGCTATTAACATCCATACCAGCTTCAACAAACAGGTTGCAAATCTTTTCGTTTTCTTTTGCTATATGGAATGAAAAACTGTCAGGAGTAAACGGAATTCCCTCATCAAACAGTTTTTTGTGTGCTGTTTTTTTTGCTTCTTCCGTTAAATAAACAGGATAATTCTTTTCAAGTTTTGCCACAAGTTTCTTTACAGAATCGAAGGCTTCAAAACTTTTCAGAACAAGCTTATTATCATTTTTCAAGAATTTTGGAACAAATGACGGAACACCTTTTCCAGATAAAAAACCAGCTGCATAGATAAGGAATGGATTTTTTCCTAAAGTCGTTGACTCTTCGGTTATAAATACACAATGAGTTGCTTTCATGAGATATTTGCAAAATTCTTCCATTCTACTGACTGATTCTGAAGTTATTTCAAAAACAAGAGGCTTTGTTTTCTTTTCGCTCAAGAACTCGATTATGGAAGAAACATTTTCCTTATCTTGTGTATCAGTTAATATCATCCAGTTCATGATATACAGTATATTCCATCGTAAAGACACAAACAAGTGTTTTTTTTGTTATCGTAAAATTAAACGCAAAAGAACAAAAAAAAACGACATTCACTAAGAATGTCGTTTTTGCCGCCGAACAGAATCGAACTGTTGACACAAGGATTTTCAGTCCTTTGCTCTACCGACTGAGCTACAGCGGCTTGACGGTGACTAATATACATGTTCATTTGATTTTTGTCAACATACTTTATTAAAAAATATTTATTTTTTATTAGTATTTTTGTAATGATTTTCAAAGCTATATGTGTTATAATATATGAAAGGAAGCATAATTCCTGAAATAAAAGCTGGAGAGACTTTTACCAGCTAAACCAAGTAGACCGGTGCAATAAGCCCGGTATCCTTTATGGAGGGTAATCTATGAAAAAGGTAATAGCAGTTATTCTTATTATTGCAACAGTGTTTACAGCTGTTATGGCGTTAGACCGGGCAGCTCTGGATGAAAAGATGGATTCTTTTGCGACTCAGTTGGCAGATTTTATTCCAAGATCTATTTCCAACATGAACTTGTGGGCAGATGCTCATATAGGAAACATCATTCCATTGAATGGTCTTCCTCATTTAGGTGCCGGCGCTACAGCAGGAGGAGTCCTTATTCCGACAGATCTTATCACAACTTTCAAGGACGCATTCCCGAAAGGCACAAAAGAATGGGAGCTTTTCCCTTTACCGGCTCTTTCATTCGATGCCCGTGTAGGTGGTTTTGTTCTCCCGTTTGATGTTGGCATACATCTGATGGCACTTGAAAGCTATGAAAAAGAATTCTGGGATGTAAAAGCAGAAATGACAAATCTCCTCACATACGGAGGTGATGTTCGTTTCGCAATCATTCAAGAAGGAGTTGTAGCACCAGCACTATCAATAGGAGTTGGATACACAAAAGCAAAAGGTGAATTTATCATAACGACAACAGATACTTTGCCAGATTCCGCATTATCCGCTGCAACAGCAATTCTGGGAACAAACGATGAAGAAGATGCATACACGGAACTGAACGTAGCATACGATACCTCGATATACACAGCGACTGTACAGCTTTCAAAGAAAATTCTTCTTCTTACTCCTTTCGTAGGTGCAAGAGCAATCGTTCAGAACGGTGTTTATGATTACAGTTACAGTTATGGCGAGATTGACGGAGTTACAAACAATGGTTCTACGACAAAAACGATTGAGAAATCTTTCTCGTTCAACAATCTTGCGAACAGTGATATTAAATACTCTGTATTTGCTGGTCTTGGCGTTGACTTCCTTATCATCCAGACGACAGTAGGCGCAAACTACGACTTCAAGGATAAATCATGGGCAGGAAGCATCAGTATTCACGTTAAAATCTGATGGTTCATACTTGAAATACAAAAAAGCTTTGCATGGTCAGAAAATGGCAGTGCAAAGCTTTTTTTTTGCGTAAAGATTAAACGCTTAAGTCAAGGCCCTGAGCGTAGCGCGCCTTGACTTAAGCGTACATATCAATAATCATCCGGATTTCCGTCAAAGATACAGTTAGTTTTTCTGCGATTAACTCTGGCTCCATGCCAAGCTTCCACAGCTCAAGCACTTTTTCTCTTACAGGCTTATCATTTTTAGTTACATCAGATGGCGAAGGAGTCGGATTTGGTGAAATCACCGTTTCTGCACGCGTGGACACAACTTCACTATTCCCTACATAGCGATTGACGATATTACCAAGCGGATAAACAGGATTTTGCAGCATCGTTACAGGTTCTGTACCTGTAACAAGTTTCTGTGCTTTTATTGATTCCGCCTCATCTTTTTTCTGCCTTCTCTGCTCTCTTTTAATTGCCTTTATCCGTTGATCAGCGTTCTCTATAAGATCCTTCAATTCTTTGCTCTTCTCATCGACAAGCGATATATCCCTGTCTGTCTGACCTTGAATATCGGTAAGGAGCTTTTCGAATTCCTGCCGAATATCCTCTAGCATTTCTTGTGAAGAAAAACGTTTTTTAAAGTAAAAGAATAAAAAAAGCCAAAGAATTATATTAACGAAGCATGATATTACAACTAAAATTTCTTCCATTTTTTATATACCTTGTTTAATCGTTGTCCTATATTAAATTATCACGCACAGCAAGAAATCTTTTATTCTAAAAAAACTTATCCCTGGATATCAATAAGTGTACCAAGCCTAGGATCTTTAATATCTACGGTTTTTGGCTCCGTAACATTATCCTGTTCCTCATCGTTTTGTTTCTTTTCTTTTTGCGCAGAACTTTCGGCATTTTGGTTTCGTTTATTCTGATCCTTTACACGGACAGTTTCACTTTGTTCCTGTGCTGCTTCTTTCACAGCTTTTTCTTTTTCCGTAAGCTGTTTACCGTAATTCTCCTGCTGTACAGCTTCCCTTAGCTGCAATCCATGCTGTTGAAAAGCAACTCCTTTAGAAACGTTCTCAAGCTGAGTATAAAGAGTCTGTAAATCTATCGGGTGCAAAGCCATTTTTTATCCCTCTGTCTACAGAATTTCATACAATATCTGCTGATATTGCAAGCACACCTATTTAACCGGCATATCCTTCTGGAGTTCGCTTCATATCTTCCGCAGCCGGAGGCTCATACTTTCCATGACGGACAAATCCATTCTCCAAATAGAAAGTCACTGCCTTTGTATCATTACGGATCTCTTCTTTAACATCACGTATATATATCTTGACACCAGCATATACAGTACCAGAAGCAGAAACCTTTCCAATAATCTTAAGTTCCCTTAGATGCTGCTGAATCTGCTGTATTTCTTCTGTCATTACTTCTGACTCGTTTTCTATCTCGTTCTTCCTTATGATAGAATTCTTAAGGCTTTCCTCTTTCTCATGAGGAAGAGTTTTTCTGGCTTTCTTGATGTTCTCAAGAGTCTGTATGTTAAGGTCGAGATCATCAAGCTCTTTTGTAAGAGAATCCTGTTTTGCAAGAAGCTCATCAAGCCTGTGTTTTGCCCTTGGATCGTATCCAACCTCGAGAACAGTTTCGCTACCACCACCATTACTACCTATTGTCTTTGTATGAATTTCTTCAGTAGCAAACAAATGACCACCAATAATTGAGGCTCGTTTTCCCTGTAGCAGTATTTTCTTATTGCATGTTACATTTGAGTTGATAATACCGTCAGTAACGATAACATACTCTTCAACATCAACCTTTGTGTTCTGAATAAACTTAGCCCACAACGATTTTCCTGCCCGTACGTAACCCTCGTCGCGTCCCATAATACCAAGAGAAACGATAACGTCTCCGTCGGCCTCTATTATGCTCTTGCCGACAGTTCCATATACCTCGACATTTCCCGAAGCCTTGACCTCAAAACCGTCCTCAACGTTTCCTTTGACAATGACAGTACCAAGAAATTTGATATTACCAGTCTTCAACGAAACGCCATCAACTTCCATAATCGGCTCAACATGGATTTTGTCACCGATAAGCAGAACCTGCCCGTTCGTTTTCGCTATTATAGTACGACCATCGGTATCGACCGCCACATTTTTCCCGAGCGGCATAGGGATATCTTTTCCATTCTTAGCCTCAAGGTAGCGACCGAATATTGTCTTACCGGCTTTTCCCCTCTCAGCGAGCATTTTTTGCGCCAAAGGCTGACCTTCGACGACATTTTGTATCAGATTGAGTTCCTTGAAATTTACCTGACCGTTTGCCGCTTCATTAAGTTTCAGTTTAGAACGATCAGTTTCAAAATTATATGAAATATATGCATCACGACCATCAACTGGAGCTACAGCCTCAGCGACAACACAAGGAACACCGTAGATAGGCATATCAACAAATTGTTCGATTTTTTCATGGCTTATTCCAGCAACAACACCTTGTGTTTGCAGAACTCTTTCTATTTGCTCAGGTGATATTTCTGCACCACCTATTGCTGGAGAAGTTACGTTTATCGATGCTCTCATCTCGTCATTTGATATTTCAACAGACATAAGTGCATCTGCGGCCGGATTATGCTGATACTGTCCTACCGGAACATATTTTCCGTCGGTTCCATTCTTAACAAGTTGTCTTACTAAATCTTCTTCAATGAATATTGTGTCTGACCGACGAAGACGTCCCATAACCTCTGAATATTGTACCGGGATACCTTTTCCAAGAGGAAGCAATACTTTAAGATTAATTTGGGCAGAGAAATAATGGACGTAGAATACTCCGTCTTTATCTACAGGCTTCTCTTCTTCAAGCGCAGAATCTTCTCCACCTGTAACAAGACTACTCTTAATCGCTGCTTTCTTAGCTTCTTCAGGATTCTGATATGCCCGAATAAACCAAGGTTTTTTCATAAGTCCCATTATTCCTGGAAATCCGGGCTCTAAAACTTCATATTCAAGATGAACAACACGGCAGTTTAATTGTGTAGCGGCATCACTAAGAGCTTCCTCTAGCGTATCTGCCCGAACTTCAACAAAATGAAGTTTCTTATCTTCTTCAAGTGTTTTTCCTAGGTCAGTACGAATCTTTTCAAGCGTGACCATAGTTTATTAGCCACCTAAATTATACCCTTTCGGATATTCGTCAATTTTGCTCTAAGACGTAGATTTGCTTTTGTATGAAGCTGAGAAATTCGTGACTCGCTGACATTAAGAACCTGACCAATTTCTTTGAATGTCAAATCTTCGTGATAATAAAGCACCAGAACCATTTTTTCTTTCTCAGGAAGCTCGTTAATTGCTTCTATTATAACCCTGCGAATTTCTTCTCTCTCTACTATTACGTCTGGATTCATTGAAGACGGAGATTCAATACTGTCGCCAATTGAAACTTTATCAGAATCATCTCCAGAATACCAAACATCATTCAGAGAAAGCACGCTGGTTCCAGAAACTTTCATTACAGTCTGCTGAAGTTCTGAAACGCTTATACCAAGCTCATCTGCAATCTCCTCATCGGTTGCAGTTCGACCAAGCCGTGATTCTATCCGTACGATTGCATCCTCAATCTCACGAGATTTTTGACGTATAGAACGCGGAACCCAATCAAGCTGACGAAGCTCATCGAGTATAGCACCGCGAATTCTAGTGACAGCGTATGTTTTGAATTTTACATTTTTCTCTGGATCATATTTATTTATCGCATCAAGAAGACCGAACTGACCGAAGCCAACAAGATCATCGAATTCCACACTTCCCGGCATTCCGACAGATATTTTTCCAGCGACATATTTGACCAGAGGCATATATTGTTTAATAAAGGCATCCCTAAGCTGAGGTGACCTTTTTTTCTTGTATTCAAGCCAAAGTTCTTCTTCTGTTTTTTCTTCAAAAAGGGAAGCTGCCATTTTCAACCTTCACGTTTCAATAGTGTTCGTATCGCATCCGCAATTACCGTTGTGTCGCCTCCAGAAGAAATATCCGGTATAGCTACACCAGAATTAGAACCCTCCGTGGCAAACGCGCTGTCTTCAATAACTGACGTTTCAGATTCCAAAGAATCCGAAACCATACTTTCAATATCAGGAAGCTCTTCCAATGAGTCTAACTCTTCTGAAACAGAATGCTTCTCTGATGCTGCAGTTCTTGTAACTGCTGATCCTGCATTCGAAACAACAGGAGTTTCTTTCTGTGCAAGAGGTTTCGGAACAAAAGGGGCCACCTTAGGTTCTTGATTCTTCTCAACAACAGAATCTTTACCGCTGCTGCTTGCAATATTTCCGAGTGGAACAGCTTTAAAATCGGCTGCCGGAGCTTGCTTAACAGGTTCTGCTGAAGACGCAGGCTGTTTTGCTTGCTGCGAGTACGGAAACGCATTCGAAGCAGATGAATATGCTTGCGAAACATAAAAATCGGGAGAATTGTCCGAATCTGGAAGAGGCTCTTCTTCTACACGAATATCTATGATGTTACCCGTTGATGAAGAAGGCCGAGCAGTTGTAGTTTCTGCAGCATTCTCTGATAAAAATTTACGGAACACAAAAGAAACAAGTGCCGCTGTTCCACCTGAAACTAAAGCAGATATTACTGCACGCAAGACAACGAAACCAAATGTTACATCACCAAGTAGTCCCAGTACAAAAGACAGCAGAAACCCGAAAACAGCTAAAATGCCGACAAATTTCAGGTTAATCATGCAAATCCCCCACTAATCAGCTTAAGCCAAAAATAGCATAAGGTCAATCACTTTTTCCCTATTATTTTCCTTAAAAAAGCAGAAAATCCGCCTGTAGGCTTAACTGATGTTTTATCTATTCGTCCGACTATATGCTTTATGCACATAGCGGCTTTAGAAGATGGCTGTGATACCATAAAAGGTTTCTGACGAAGAACGGAAGAAGTAACAACAGAGTCATCATAAATAAATCCAAGGTACTCAACATGAGCGTTCAGGAATTGCGCTACAATCGTAATGATGCGCTCTGCGATTCTTTTGCCTTCGTCAGCAGAATGAACTTTATTTACAATAAGTTTCATTACTATCTGAGAATTTGAAAATTCTGTTGCTATAATCTTTATCAGTCCATATGCATCCGTTATTGCGGTTGGCTCAGGTGTCGTAACGACATAAGCCTCATCCGCCGATTCAATGAAGCGAAGAACATTTTCAGAAACACCGGCACCCGTATCGATAATGATTACATCGAAACTTGAGAGCGTCGTGAATTCCTCGGCAAAAAAATCGCGCTGTTCGTCAGTAAGGTTCGCTATTGTTGAAAATCCGTTCGCACCTGCAATTATCTGTATACCAAGCTCTGTATTCAGGATTATGTCACTCATCTTCTTCTTTTTGTTAAGAACATCCAGAAGATTGGCCTTCGGTGTTATTCCAAGAAGAACGTTTACGTTCGCCATTCCTAAGTCACCGTCAATCAGAATGACTTTCTTGCCGGTCTGAGCAAAAGCTATCGCCAGATTCACTGAAATATTTGACTTACCGACACCACCTTTTCCACTCGTTACTGCGATTATTCGTGTTTTATGGGGCTTGTTTGATGCTGCGCCCGGATTTCCTGCTGTGTTAGACCCGTTCTTTCCGAACATCGCCCTTAATTCAGATGCTTGATCTTCCATCTTCGTCTCCATCATTATCGATTACAGAAAACTTCTCTTCAATATGGTCCCTGTTGATTTTGAAACCTTTCAAATGCATGAGCAACTTTACGACCGTTGCTTTCTCTATGTCTCTTGGAACTTTCTGTCCAGTTGTGATAAAGGCAACCGACTTATTTTTCTCATCAAGAACACTCAAAAGATTTCCGATGCAATCAGTCTCATCTAATTTCGTTATTATGACAGATTCATAGCCGAATATCTCATACTGCTTCATTATCTCCCGTAGATCACTTGCTTTTGTTGAAGCCATGACTGTCAGGAAAGATTCAGAACCTGTTCCGCGCATCTCCAAAATCTTTTTCATTCTGCCGATGCTCTCATAATCTTTAGGACTATAACCGATTGTGTCTATAAGTATAACATCGGTATTTGTGTCCATTCTTGTGATTTTTTCTTCAAGATCTCCAAGTTTATCGACTGTATCAACAGGAATTTGCATTATTTCGCCGTATGTCTCAATTTGCTGTCGTGCCGCGATTCTGAAAATATCGATTGTTATCATGCGTACATTCATTGGACGCTGCACTATTCCGTTGCTAGCCGGGTTTGCATACGTTGCTGCTAATTTTGCGACTGTAGTTGTCTTGCCGACACCAGTAGGACCAACAAGAGCTATTACATGTGGACGTGTTTTAAGCTCAGGAACAGCAATTCTGATTGATTCACCTATCCAATCAACTACTGCATTCTGGACTTCATCAAAATCATCAAGTTCTTCCAATGAGAATTCTTTTTTTATTTTGTCCATTATGCTTCGGATGAAACGAGGCGAAAATTCGTTATCCTCAAGGATATCACGGATTTTTACAATCGTTTCAGGTTCTTCCTGAGAGGCTCGTTTTACATCCTTCAAATCATCACGAAGACTTTTCATCTCATCCAGGATTATTTGGAACTGCGGATTAGATGATGGCTTGTTTTCCTGTAATATCTTTTTCTTAGCTGTCTCAAAATCTTCTGCAGGCGCTTGCACTTGTTTCCTTACAATTTGTGTTGAATAACGAGAGAACGGGTCTCCATAATCGACTACGAAAGTTGCCTGAACTGCATTATGACCGAACAATCCAGCTAGTCCTGGTTTCTTTACTGTTTTCCAGTTTGTTATTCGGTATTGATTGCCATAAAGCTTTTTTATCTGTGCCACGCAGTCATCACGAGTATCTGCAATAACCGTCTGAATATTATTTGAATCTTTAGTTTCCAACTTTTATTTCTCCTAACATTTCGACATGGATATCCGGTGCAATTTCAGAAACTGAAATAACTACAAGACTCGGAATTTCTCTTTCCGTACTCTTCTTGACAAGAAGACGTGCCTCAGAAGGACACATAATAACAGGCATAAATCCTTTTTCTCGTATAGATGCTATGGCGCCTGACAAAGATGCTATCCACGAGCGTTGAAGTGCTGGCTCAAGTGCCGCGATAGGTCCATTCGTCGTCTCTACACGGCTTTCCACGAGCTTTGTAAGGAAGCCGACATCAACGGTAAGAACTTTCAGCGTATGCACATCGTTGTTGTCCGTATCGGCATACTGAAGACAAATCTGGCGCCCCAGAGCTTCACGAACGCGTTCAACAAGCACATCAGTTTTATGGGTAACATCGCCATAATCCGCCATTGTCTCCAAAATAACGACCATATTACGTACAGATACCTGCTCATTAAGCAAGCCCTGCATAACTTTCTGTATCTCGCCAAGAGTGAACTTCTTCGATGCTTCCTCGATAACAGCAGGATAATCTTTTTTGAGAGCATCAAGTATAGCCTGAACTTCCTGTCTTCCAAGAATTTCTGATGCATGGCGTTTTATCAGCTCTGTAAGATGCGTCGCTATAATCGTAGGCGGGTCTACGACAGCGTAACCAGCACGCTCGGCTTCTTCGCGGCGTTTTTCCGGTACCCATATGGCTGGCAGGCCGAAAGCAGGATCTCGCGTAGGATCGCCCTGAATCTCTTTTACAACACCACCGGCATTCATACACATGTAGCAGCCCATCCGTATTTTTCCACGTCCTACTTCGACCCCTTTTATCTTAAAGCTGTATTCGCTCGGATCAAGGCTTATATTGTCGATAATACGGATGCTAGGTACTACAAGTCCCAAATCCAGAGCTGCTTCTCGACGCATTCGTGTGACACGTTCCAAAAGCTCTGCGCCTTTTTCTTTATCTACAAGTGGTATAAGAACATAGCCAAGTTCCAATGAAAGAGGATCCAAAGGTGCGATAGGGCTTGCTTGTGACGGTTGTTGCGGAGTGCTTCCAGCACCTGCTTTTTGACCACTTTTTTCCGTAGCACGAGCGACAGCGGCCTGCTTGTTTATTCTTCCAAGCCGCCAGCCTAAATAAAACAATGCAACTCCAAGAGGTACAAGCACGTACCATGGGAATCCCGGCAATACACCTATTAAAATCATTACAACACCGCCAACATAGTAAATGAGCGATGATTGAGAAAACTGCTTTTTTATATCTGAACCAAGCGTAGCCCCTTGTTCTGAAGCAGAACGAGTTACTATAAGACCAGTAGCAAATGAAACAAGCAATGACGGAAGCTGAGAAAGAAGACCATCACCTATTGTCAAAGAGGTGTATATACCGATTGCACTTGAAAAATTCTCATTCCCAAAACCGACACCTATTATAAGCCCTGCAACAACATTCAAAATCGTTATGAAAATTCCAACTTTAACGTTTCCAGAAACAAACTTAGAAGCACCATCCATATTGCCGTAGAAATCTGCTTCACGCTGAATATCAAGTTTCCTTTGTTTCAAATCTTCTTCGGTTATTATTCCAGAGTTATACTCCTGCTCTGCGGCCATTTGTTTTTGAGGCATCGCATCCAAGGTAAAACGAGCAGCAACTTCAGCAACTCGTGACGCACCTTTTGTTATGACAAAAGTCTGTACCGCAATAATTATTATGAAGATTACAAGTCCTACAACGAGTCCTTTAGTGTCGTTAGAACCTACTACGAAGTTAGAGAATGCCTTAACCATTTTTCCATCGAACTGAGTTCCTTTGGAAAGAATAAGACGAGTAGATGACACATTAAGTCCAAGACCAAAAACAGTAGTAATCAGCAAAACAGTCGGGAAAGAAGAGAAATCAATTGCACGCGATGAAAAAATTACAAGAAGTAGAACCAGCACAGAACTGAGAACGTTAAATGCCATAAGTGTGTCTAACAATGGAGTCGGCAGCGGAATTATTATCATCGCTATTACAACGACAACCGCAACCGCCATAAAGACATCGGTTAAATTTCTTTGAGACTTGCCAGCCATTTAGAATCCCCACCCTTTTTTAGTTGACTGTCTAAGTTTTACCTTTCAATTTATATACACGCATCAAGATAATACTCAATGCCTGATAATACTTCTCTGGTATTATATCACCAATTTCAACTTCCGCATAGAGTGCTCTCGCCAAAGGTTTATTTTCTACAATTTCCACATCGTTTTCGCGGGCTATCTGCTTTATTCGCTGAGCAACCGAGTCTACACCTTTTGCCGTCACCATAGGAGCCTGCATTGTTTCTCTGTCATACTGCAAGGCCACAGCATAATGCGTAGGGTTCGTTATAACGACATCAGCCTTTGCGACATTGTCACGCATATTGCGGCTCATCATCTCCCTGATATATTGCTTCAACCGTCCTTTTACGAACGGGTCTCCTTCCAGTTCCTTATATTCTTCCTTTACTTCCTGCTTTGTCATTTTCATCGATTCCATAAACTGATGACGCTGAACAAAATAATCGGGAACCGCGACAATAAGGAAAATAACAGCAGCCACCACGAGCAGCTTGAGCACCATCCCTGCAAGGTAAACCATACCGTTCCAAAGATTTACATTCATCATTGAAAGCAATGTTGGAAGATCATTCTTAATGATTATCCATGCCGATATAAAAACAGCTACAACCTTAAGCAGTGATTTAGCAATATTAAACAAACCTTCCATTGAAAATAAAGTTTTTTTGAAATACTCACCAAATTTTGGGATCAACTTATCAAACTTAGGTGTTATTGTCTTTGTGGTAAAGATAAAGCCTTTGTTTTGTATGATATTTCCCGCTAGTGCTGCAATCAAGGCGACAACCGCAAGTGGTACAATCGTCTTAAGGAAAAACTGTAAGAAAATTTTTCCAATTGCAGGATCCATAAGCTCAAGTTTAGTGCAGTTTGATATATAAAAAACAATTACTTCAATACAGCCTGAAAAAATCCATGAGCCCAACAATACTAGGCTGAAAATAACTAGAAGCATTACCAGAGCTCCGGTAAGTTCCTGACTTTTCGGTATCCGGCCTTCTTCCCTGGCTTTTCGGAGTTTATGTTCGGAAGGTTGCTCTGTTCTATCCTCTTCTTCCGCAGATGCAAACCACTGGAGATCTATCATTATGAACCTACCATAAGCGACGTAAACAACGTACCGAGCTTATTGAAAGCCCGCTCAAAAAGCACCCCGAAATAACTCGTCATAACAGGAAGCAGCTGTGTCAGTAAAAAGAATGATACAAGTATCGTTATAGGAAGTCCTTCAGAAAGAAGGTTCATCTGAGGAGCTGCTTTCGAAAGAATACCCATACTCGTTGTAACAAGGAAAAGCGATGCAATCATCGGAAGCGCGATCATCATTGCATCAAGGAAAAGATCCGTAAGACCTTTCAGCATAAACGCAAGGAAATCTTCTCTTCCCGCTATGATCGAAAAAGCATTTAGTGCCGTAAAGCTTTTTGTTATTCCAGTTACAAAAAGAGTCTGAAATCCTTTTACTTGCAAAAAAATCAGCATAGCTATAAGGTTCAGATACTGCCCCATGAGCGGATTTTCTACTTGAGACAGCGCATCGTAAGATTCTGCGGCACTGAACCCCATCTGCAGTGAGAAAAACTGACCTGCGGAACTGAATGCCGCAAAAATCATCGTTATGTAAAAGCCTGTTATAACACCGATTAAGCCTTCACCCAATAAAATGAAAATATATGTGAGGTTGTAGGAATCTATCGGTTGTGCGTAAGATTGTACAGCAGGAAGCACAAGATATGCAGAAAAGCCTGCTAATGCGATTTTTGCGACACCTGGCACAGCACTAGATGACAGCAAAGGCGCAGTACGTATCATAGCGAAACATCTTACTGCTACCAAGAGGAAAAGAGGTGCTGTAGCAACTATTTTTTCCAGCATTCACTCACCGCGCTACGTTAGGAATCATTTGAAAAAGGCTTATTGTATACTGTTCTATTGACGTGAAAATCCAAACGCCAAGAAGCACAAGAACGCCAAGAATGGCAAAAAGTTTTGGTACAAAGGTTAGGGTTTGCTCTTGAATTGAAGTAGTTGCCTGAAAAATTGCAACTATCAAACCAACGATAAGAGCCGCTCCAAGAATAGGCGCTGTGACTTTTAGGATTTCAAAGATTCCTTGTTGTATTAGATTGACTAAATCACTGATACTCACTTTCTTACCTCCCTAAAAAAGCACCTGGCAACAATGATGCAAACTCTGTTATTTTTCACACCATAATTACTATGGAATTATAGAATTAAAAAGTTGCTGAGTAAGAAGCCCCCACCCATCCACAAGAACGAAAACCATAAGTTTAAACGGCATTGAAATTTGTACAGGCGGAAGCATTATCATACCCATGGACATAAGAATACTCGCCACAACCATATCGATTATTATGAACGGAAGATATAACAGTATTCCTATCTTGAACGCTACCGTAAGCTCATGAAGAATGTATGACGGTATAAGAACATAAGTCGGTACATCAGCCAATGTCGCGGGCCGTCCAAGACCACCCATATTCATGAACAGCTCTATGTAGTCTGTATCATCTGACATTTGTTTGTACATGAATATTCTAAGCGGTGTTTCTGCGTTCGCATACGCCTCCTCCAACCCAATCTGCCCGTCTGCCATAGGTTTGAAAGCATTATCGTACATCGATGTAAACGTAGGCCACATAATAAAAAGCGTCATAAAAAAAGCAATTCCGTTTAAAACTGCGGTCGGAGGAACTTGCTGCAAAGAAAGAGCGCGTTTTATAAAATCCAAAACGATTGAGAAACGCAAGAAACAAGTTACAAGTATGAGTATACTTGGAGCAAGGCTCAGGACAGTCAGCAAAAGCATCAATTGGATCGAGAATGCGACCTCTTGATTTGTCTCTGGATTTTTTATAGAAAGATCAATAAGCGGAATATCGATATCATTGATAGAGTTTGTCATTTCTGTCGTTCCAGACGCACTTCCTTCTGGGAAAGTTGTTTGAGCCGAAAGGATTCCCAACGCTAAAGACATTAACAAAACAATCGCAATGATTTTTTTACCGCATATCATTACCGATTTCTCCCACCATTATTTAAATCTTCTCTTTTAGACCGCAAGAAACGTTCCGTCCGCTTTGCTGAGCCTGTCAACGAAGCAAGGAGCGACGCAAAATCGGCAGGCTTCTTGCTGTTTCCACCGACAGGAGCGTTAAGATTCATTGTATCAATAAGCTCTTTATCATCAATCTCGCTTATCAATGTTATCGAAGAATCTGAAACGCCAAGAAGATATGCTTTATCCTGAAGAGTGACTATCTGAACTGTTTTTCCGGGCGCAAGCGTTATTGAGGCAGTTTTCTTTAAATACGGATCGTTTTCCGCACCAGGACGCATACTTTTTTTCAGCAACCAGACAATTCCGTAAATACATGCAATTACCAACACAAGAACTAGTATCATGCGTACGAAAAGCCATACCGTACTTCCACTGCCCGCCACAGCTGATGAACTGGCGCCAGAAGAACTCGCTTGTCCAGAATCATTTTCTGTACCGGAAGATACATTATTTGCGGAATTGTTCGAGAATGTATAACCAGATTCAATTGATTTCAGATTTGAAATCAATTCTTCATTCGGGTTCTCAGAACTGTTAATCTGTGTATCTTGAGAAAAAACAAGACAACATACAGCCATTAACAAAATGACTGCAAGGGTCTTTTTTATAGATTGTTTCGTATTGTCCCCCACCCTTTATGTATCTATTTAATGCATAGCAGCTTCTCGTTCAGCGGTAGAAAGAATCTCAGTGACACGAACACCGAAGTTTTCATCGATAACAACAACCTCACCACGAGCAATCTGTTTATGGTTGACAAGAATATCAACCGGCTCACCGGCGAGTTTATCAAGCTCGATAATAGTACCTTCTCCCATACCAAGAATATCTTTTATAAGCTTTTTCGTACGACCAAGCTCAACAGTAACCTCCATGTATACATCCATGATAAGGTTAATGTTCTGCTGCTCAGTACTACCCATTCCTGTCTGCAAGTTCGGGAATGAAAGCGGCTGTACATTTGGAATATTCTGCGGCATACCGCCCATTGGGCTGACACCCATGCCCATGTTCATGCCACCCATGTTCATTCCGCCCATCGGGTTGGCTCCCATGCCCATGTTCATGCCGCCCATGTTCATTCCGCCGCCCATTGCTCCGCCGACCATGGACTGCATTTCTTCTGCAGAAAGACCGCCTGTAGAAGCAGCATCCTGTCCGCCGCCAAGAGCTTTAACAATTCCGTTAGCAACGTCAGCGGCAAAGATTTCCCACAAAGAGAAAGCACCGCCATCAACGCTTACAGGATATGTAGCAAGCGCGAATTTTGACGACTGGAAACGAACCATTGCCTTTGGAACATGCTGAGCTTCTGCTGGTTTCGAAGCGAGTCCGTTTAGTTTGCCAGTCTGAGAGAGCTTGGTGTTTTCCGAGCCAGTATGCTGAGAAACGACTTCAGAGACTACAGAAAGCGCCATATCATCCAAATCAGGATTTTCTTCTTTATTAATAAGAGCAGTAAGTTTTGTTGCGAATTCAGGAGCAAGTATAAATACGTGATCACCGCTCAAACCAGTCGTGAAATCGTTCATTACAGAAACGACCATTTCCGGTACTTTGCGAAGAACACCATCTCTGTCCACTGCCTCTACGGTAGGTTTTCCTACTTCAAAGACGCTTCCCGTCATTGTATCGAGACTGCTTTTCAAAGTTCCCGCAGTATCAGCCAGGAAATCAGCAAGAGCCGCAGTATCAATATTTACAGACGGACTTGATGAAGACATGCTACCGGACGATCCCAAACCGCCCATATCAACGCCTGCCAACAGAGCATCTATTTCATCCTGAGAAATGGCGCCATCACTCATACGATTTCTCCTTCATCTCCAGACAATTCTTCAATATTTGAAGAATCATTCTCTGGGATTATTTTATCTACAATTTGAACAGCCATTCTTTTACCGATAACACCGGGCTGGCAGTAAAATTTCTTTTGGTTTCCTACGCTCAGAGTAAGCGGATCATCAACACGTACATTAGACAAACGTATTATATCACCAGCACGAAGCGCAAGTACATCACGTATTGGAAGATTAATAGAGCCAATCTCCGCGACGACATCCATATCAACAGATGAAAGCTTCTCTTTAAGAACGCCAAGATATTGTGTCGTTGAGTTTCTTCGTACTGAAGAGAACCAGAACTGTGTTGAGAGCTTTGAGATAATCGGCTCAATAGTAAGATAAGGAATACAGAAGTTCATCATTCCTTCTTCGTCACTTACTTTTGTTTCCAGCGTGACAAGAACGACCATTTCGTTCGGAGGAACGATCTGTGCGAACTGCGGGTTCGTTTCAATCTGACCAAGACGAGGTCTTAAATCGATAACCTGGGTCCAGGATTCACGCATATTCGCAAGGATACGTACTATAATACCTTCCATTACGGACTGCTCGATATCAGTAAGGTCCCTTTGAACCTTAGTTCCCTGTCCCGTACCACCGAAAAGGCGGTCAATCATTGAGAAAGTGATTGCAGGGTCAATTTCCAATATGGCGTTACCTTTAAGAGGATCCATATTGATTACTGCAAGTGTTGTCGGTGTAGGTATTGAACGAATGAATTCCTCATATGTAAGCTGGTCTACGGAAGCAACCTGAACATGAACGAGGCTACGAAGCTGAGCGGACAAGCTCGTTGTTGTAAGACGTGCAAAAGTTTCATGCATCATCTGAACAGTACGAATCTGCTCTTTTGAGAACTTATCTGGACGCTTGAAATCGTATATTTTTATTTTGCGGGTGTCTTTGACCTGACTGAAATTCTCGTTGTCCGACTCACCAGAGCCGAATGCCATAAGAAGTTGGTCAATTTCATCCTGTGAAAGAACTTCGTTCATGTACGACCCTTTACTCCACTACGTTCAGCTGCAAAAACAGCACATCACGTATTTTGGAATTCTGCAATATATCATCATTTATTGAATTACGGATTTCCATACTGAGTTTTTCCTCATTTCTTACACCTTTAAGCTCAGATTTCGATTTTGAAGAAAAATACTGCCTTAGGAAATTCTTTATCTGAATCTGCCGTTTCGTTATTTCGGTAGAAGCTGCCTTATCATCTGTTTTATAACCAAGAACAACCTCAACAATAATACTTGCCGGAGGATTATCAACGGTTTGTGTCTGGATTGATCCGATAGACTGATACCAGTCCAAATCTTCCCGCTTTCCGGTATATTCCGATGAAGCAGGAACTACGGATACCGTACCATTTCCGTTTTTATTCATAATGTTCATGGTAATGACAACAACGACGACAATAAGGATTATAGCACCTATGCCGATAGCTACCCATTTCAGCAGAGAAGGAAGGAATCCACCTGCACCGCCTTTCTTTTTGGAGCTTCCACCATCGTCTTCGACACCATCATCAAGCAAATCTTCTTCATCAGCCATAAAAACCTACCTAAAACTAATTTCACCACTGTTTTTTAATTGCCTAAAACAAATTGCCCAGGCAGCTTGCCAAATGCGGCCAGCATAAGGCATAAACAACGGAGTTTATAAAACTGATGCGGATTAATAGACCTGTTCGGAACTCTAAGTTTCCTCACTGGTCTTAGTAATTTTTCAGGCTAAAGCCTTACAAAATTACAGGAATTCAAGGTTTGCGTCCGAAAAACTGAAGTTTTCGGATACATCGATTTTATTCCACCCGCATATATAATATCATTAAAAATGTCCCTCGTCTAGAATTATTATATCAACTCGACGATTATATGCCCTACCTTCTTCTGTTTCATCAGAAAACTTAGGCTGATTATCCGCATAACCTGCTACGGAGAACCTTGTTTCGTCCGCACCAAAGTTTGACAGATAATGAAGGACGTTTATCGCGCGAGCCGTAGAAAGCTCCCAGTTGCTAAGATAATTCCCCTGATACTCGTATGGATCAGTATGTCCTTCTATTCTAAATTTACGGATATTTCCATCAGCATCCTTAAGCAATTCTGCAGAATTGAAAAAAAGTGCAAGGTTCTGTAAAGTTTCTCGTGTTTCTTCTATATTTAATTCCGCACTGCCCTTTTTGAAGAAAGAATCAGAAGCGAGTGTTATAACCAGTCCACGCTCATCGCTTGATATTGTTATTTTATTCGTATGAATTTCCGGAGCGAAAAGACTTACGGCTCTTTTTTCTGAAAGACCAAGCGAACGTCCCTTCTCCAACGCCGGAAGATTGCTTATCGTATTTCCAAGATCAGCGAGCCTTCCTGTAGCAAGAGACTGACCTCCTGCAGTAGGGTCGCCCTGAATTGCCGCCGTCAAAGCCGCCATCTGTATAGCGTCAGTTTCTGACGGATCGTAAAGCATGACGAAGAAGCAAAGCATGAGGGTGATCATGTCACCGTATGTATCCATCCACGCCTTGGAAGGCTTGGGCGGTTCTTTTTTCTCTTTTGCCATACTCAACTAGTCCTTAAGAACATCTGCTTCAATAGCCTTACGTGATACAGGATCAAGATATGTAAGGAGTTTCATTGCAAGGATACGCGGGTTATCACCGGCCTGAATAGAAAGAACGCCTTCTATAATCATTTCCTTTACCTGAACTTCTGCCTGGTGTTGGTCAAGAAGCTTCTGACCGAACGGTCCGATAAGCCAGTTCGCAAGCATAGAACCGTAAAGGGTCGTAACAAGAGCAACAGCCATGTTAGGACCGAGTGACGATTTATCCTCAAGGTTATTCAACATACCAATAAGACCAAGAACGGTACCCATCATACCGAAACCAGGACCATAACCTGCCCAGTTGTTAATAACCGTAATCATTCCCATGTGGCGGGCTTCTAGCTGATCAAGCTCACTTTCCATAATAGACCGGATAACAGCACCGTCAGTACCATCGACTACAAGGCGGAGTCCGCTTTTCATAAACGGATCGTCAAGATCTTCAAGACCTTCTTCCAAAGCAAGAATACCTTCACGACGGGCTTTTTCCGAAAGCGCAACCATGTTCTGAACAAGCGTTTTCTCACCAAAATCGCGAACCTTAAAGGCTTTTGCCATAACGCCGAATACGCCGAGCGTCTTTTTCAAAGGACCACAAATGAACAACGCCATGAACGAACCACCGATTGTCATGAACACAGATGGGATATCAATAATATCTCCCATGCTACCACCGGACGTAAGAACTGACATGACGATCATGCCGGCTCCTCCGATAAGACCAATAATTGTCGCTAAATCCATCTATTTCCTCCCATCACCTTTTCAATGCTCATTTCCAACAAGACCTATTTCTTTTCTATATTCAATTATCTTGGTAAGTACATCTTCCGGAGAATCCTTGACGACAAGCTTTTTTCCAGAAAGCATAAGAAGCGTAACATCAGGATTCATTTCCATCGTTTCTATTTGATGCGGATTAATCCAGTATTTCTCACCGTTAAGTTTTGTTACTTGAATCATTTTCCCATCCCGAAGATGCAAGTTATCAAGACAAAGCATGCATCGATTTTTTTACAGATGTATCATATCTTCTTCAGAAACTTACTGAATTTTTGAACAAGTCAATTATAATACATATTAAATAATATAATACACCCATTTCTACTCTTTTAATATCGGAAAAGTAAAAAAAATGTTAATGATAAGCAAAAAAAATGCCTCACAAGTCACATAGTGGGGAGTCAAAAACGCGCGATATCGCGCTATACGCTGTTTGTGGCAAGGGAACTAATTTATATGCCGCTATCGCGGCTGCCACAAACAGAGTATTTTTGCTCCCACACTACGTTCCTTTTTGTCATTTTTTCGGGAACTTCTCGAATTCATCTTTTAATGACATTTCTTCAAGTTTTTTA
>JAEEGL010164158.1_pt1 | contig 21432 bp, 17 predicted proteins | sample 9134231 | NCBI WGS metagenome assembly JAEEGL01 (sample SAMN16246548, study PRJNA631951) | gut metagenome | biome: gut microbiome; feature: rumen; material: fiber-attached | host: Bos | place: Iran: Karaj | collected 2018-10
CGACCACAAAATGTTCGGTTACCTGATGGGCAAGGAAGTGGCCGCTGTCAACAAGGTGATGAACGACATCCAACGTCCTTTCACTGCCATCATGGGTGGCTCGAAGGTCTCCACGAAAATTGAAATCATCGAAAACCTGCTCACCAAAGTGGATAACCTTATCCTCTGCGGTGGCATGACTTACACCTTCAAAAAAGCTTTGGGTGGCAAAATCGGCAACTCCATCTGCGAAGAAGACAAGCTCGACCTCGCCTTGGACATCATCGAGAAAGCCAAGCAGAAAGGCGTCAACCTCTATCTCTCGTTCGACGTGGTGGTGGGCGATAAGTTCTCGAACGACGCCAACACCATGGTTGTTGACCCGATGAACGTGCCCGACGGTTGGGAAGGCATGGACTGCGGTCCTGAGAGCCGAAAGTTCTATGCTGGTATCATCAAGCAGTCGAAAACCGTGCTTTGGAACGGTCCCTGCGGCGTATTTGAGTTCGATAAGTTTGCAGAAGGCTCCAAGGCCTTAGCCGAAGCCATCGTGGAAGCCACGGAACAAAACGGCGCCTTCAGCCTTATCGGTGGTGGCGACAGCGTGGCTTGTATCAACAAGTTCGGCTTGGCCGACCGCGTGAGCTATGTCAGCACTGGTGGCGGCGCCTTGCTCGAGGCCATCGAAGGCAAAGAACTGCCCGGTATCGCCGCCATCAAAAAGTGATGAAGACTTTAGTCAACATCATTAGTCGCGAACATCCGCTTGCCGCCTATCTCTTCATCAAAGAATACTATGAGGTGGGCGACAAGCTGTTGTTTGTCTCAGCTAATGAAAACTTCGACTGTATCACACCGCTGGTCAACACCCTGAAAATAGACAAAGAGTTGGTACAGCGAGTCGTATTACGGCGCGACTCCGACAAATACACTTACGAGCGCATCTGCCGTATCATCAACAACGCCCTCGACAAACACACCGAATATTATGTGAATCTGGCCGGCGGCACTCGTTACATGGCCCTCTCTGTGCAACATGTGTTCTCCAATTATAACGCTATCTTTTTTTATATACAAACACATGAGAATCTCATAGTAAAAACCATTTTCGACAACAGCATCTTCGACAATGACGATGAAATCATCCCCATTCGCTATAAAATGAAACTTAGCGAGTATTTTGAGGTATATGGCTTGACCCATGACCTTGCTACTCCCAAACCTTTGGTAGCTGACGAACAACGATTAATGCAAATGTTCGAGATGTTCGTCAAACGAAAACTCTCTACCAATGATTATAAGGTGATGGAGGTGCTGCGTGAGAAATACCGCAACTGGAAATACATTAACATCGATGAGGTGGAACATGCGGTAAATGATACTATGGTCCCCATTCCAAATCTCAGCAAATTCTTGAAATACATCAAGTTTGAACCTGCCGAAAATGGTGTCTTGCAGCATGGCGAGCTGGATTACTTGACAGGAGGCTGGTTTGAGGAATATGTGTATCATCTCATCCAAAAAAATGTGGAGCCTGATGACATCGCCATTGGAGTGCGTATCGACGGCTGCACTGAGATCCGCCACGACAACGAATTGGATGTGTGCTTCATCAAAAACAATCAGCTTTACGTAATCGAATGCAAAAGCGGCATCAGCTCGGAAAGCATGTTTAACGAGATTGTTTATAAAGTCAGCGCCTTAAAAGAGGTGCTATTGGGACTCGATTGCCAATCTTACATTTTCTCACTAAAAAAAGACCCGACAGGCGACCTTAAAAAAATTGCCAAATACATGGGTATCACTTTCTGCGACTATGACACATTAACCCGGGAAGAAAAGCTCAAGAAAACACTGAAGAAAATGATCAGGTAAGCCTTTTGAAAAACTTCATTTTACGGGATAAAATTATTGGTACTGTCGGGTTTATGTGACATGGCATGAAAATGGAAGAGTTTGTCCATTTGAAAAACATTGCCTGTGTTGGTGTTTTCGCTTTTGTCAAGAACAAAAGTGGTGTCGTTCATAATCTTTCCGGACAACATAAGAACACGGCGGCGACCTGAAAGATAAACCCATTTCTCTATCATAATGTCATCTCCTATGATTTGGAAAACACCATAATTGTATTTGCCCAAATCGCTTGCAATGTCATCCGACACAAACAAACTGTCCATAGAGGCAATAGGGTCGCTGCTATTGGAATCCGAAAAGACACCATGTATTATTATGCCGTTTCTATAAAAGAAATATGTGTCTAAAATCTCCCCCTGATTGGTATAATAATAATATCCGTCTGTCCTTAATTCATCCCCGTTATACGGTTGTTTTTCCAAAGTCAACTTATCGTCATAAAGCCATTTATCGCATGACACCAAGGAAATAAGCAGGAGTAAGTAAGCAAAGAGTGTTATTTTTTTTGTGTTCATATCTCGTTGTTTTTTCATGGAACATAGATGTTGGTGCTGTCAGGTTTCGGGGAGAAGGCTTTAAAACGGAAAAGATGATCTATTTGATTGGTGTCTCCGGAATAAGGACTTTCCATCTTGGTGATGATGAAAGTGCTATCATTCAGGATCTTACCTGAATAACGGGTCACCGGCTTTGGTCCTTGGATTAGCCCCCATTTTTCGAATACGATGCTGTCATCCTGAACGAGAAATACTCCATAAGCATCTTTACGCAGATTATGCACAAAAGCATCTGAAAGAAAAACATGGTTCATATTATTAATGGGGTCTGTATGATTTGAATTAGATGATCCTCCATAAATCAAGACACCATTTCTATAAAAAAAGTATGTGTCAATGATATTTCCTTCAAGCATGCGATAATAATATCCGTCTAACCTAAGCTCATGGCCGTTATAAGGTTGTCTTTTTATCGTTAATTCTTCATCTTTCATCCATTTTTGACAACTGGCAAAGAATGTGAAAATCAGTAAGATAAATAGTATTTTTTTCATATTTTGATTTTATCATGTTATCCTTTTGAGTGGCTAAATTACAAAAATAAGATGGAAATATGCTCAGTTTTTTTCGGCTGAACTAGATATCTTTTTGCTTTGTTGGCACATCCCCTAAGGGGATGTTAGCTCTGTAGAGAACCATACCCGCATCATACGCATCCGTAGGATGCTAGAAAAACAAAACTAGCATCCTACGGATGCGGAGGGCTTGGGAACGGTTTTCCTACAGAGCTATCATCCGCCCGGACGGATGTCTTTCCAGACCACTCTTATTGTTCAGTTGTCCTTTCGGGAGGTTAAGTTAGCGAGTTTTAGTATTGCCTGAAGTATTATGCAGATAATCTTGTACCAAGCGAACAGCTAAACCGGTGTGTCTTGGCATGCCATAATAATAGTCAATTCCATCGGCAAATTGGACACAAAATGCATCATAATCACTATCACCCCCTATCCATGAAACATGAGTAGAAGTCCAATAAGCACTATAATTATAACAATGAGACACCGAGGTTCCATGCCTTTCTCCCGTAAAAGGAAGTAAAACAGCACCGTTTTCTTCCAACAATTGCCAGTCCTCGAGGCTTAGGATATTGCTAGAGAACGGTTCACCAATCAAATGGTAAATGGAATTGTCCCAATCATCAGGTAGAATGATAGTGCCAGTGATATTAATATCATCATCTTTAATAAAAGCAATTACAAATCTGATGTTTGAAGTGGTTTTTCTTTTTCTAAGTAGATAATGCCATTCTTTTTCGGATAACGTCCGCCAAGTATTAGGTTGGTTTCCTCCATTGTTGATAGGATTGATTCCCCAATCGGCATGATTATCCCAATCGTACAAGTTGTCATAGGTATTGCCGTAGGCACTGTAATCCAGATCATTGGTGCTTGTTGACCAAGGCTGATAACATACAGCGCCATGGTTTTGGCCGCTGGTGCCCCATCCGAAAAGATCGATCCACCCATCATAATTGGGACTGATTAGATGGTTGCTGCTGCCGTTGACCGTTCCGTATGTATATCCGTATTGATCAGGTTCGGAGTATCCTATAAAATCCCATGGATGCTCTGCAAAACGCCATGTATCAGTGGAGGCTTGATACTGAAGGTTTCCTTTGGAAAAACTGACCCATTGGTTTTGGCCTACTGTAAACAGACCGTTGGCTAGGGTTTTTACACAAAAATCGTCACCATAAAGGTATTCTGAGTCGATAACGGCATAAACACGAATGTGATACTCCGTCTCGGACTTGAGTCTTTCCAACGTATGGGTGAGGCTATAAACTGACGACTCCCCACAGTCGGTGATGGAATAATGGCTGTCTGAAGCCGTAGGATTGGACACTTCGCTCCAGCAAAAGCCAAACTCAACGATGGGAGTGTGTTTCGGGAAACTCATTTGTCCCCGCACCGTAAGGGTGGTTTTCGTGGCTTCGACAAGGTCGTAGTTGGAATCATAGTGCAGTGCCTCTTTTTTGCAACTTGCAAAGACGAACACTAACAACAGTGATAAAATTAGTTTCGTTTTCATGGTTGTTTGTTATTTGTATGGTACAAAGTTACTGTTTATTGAGCCTAATCCTTCTTTTTTCTGGCTTCTTTGTATTTCCTCCACTCGTCCGTCACAGCCTGCCGCGAGGTCATGCGACCCAGTGCGTCATATATGAAGGTCTCTTCCAAATTTTTCTTGTTGTCCTTTCGTGTCGCTAAATTACAAAATAAGATGAAAAATTGCTCGGTTATTAGTGGTTAAAACACCTCCAAAACCGCCAATAAAAGCACCTTTTACCATGCCTCCCAAAAAAATTTCACCCTTTTGATCTGCTCGGACTCCTCCAAAGAAAGCCCCAACCATGGCACTAATGATTACTAGTGCCCAGAAAAACTCCCCATCCGGATCACTGTACATCACCGGGTTGTTCATGCAGTAGCTGTACCTGTTGAAGCTTTGCGTGAAGTCGGGTGCCTGCACAAAGGGGTCGGGGGAGAAGAAGCGGCCGATGACGGGGGCGTAGAGGCGGGCGTTGGCGTTGACGACCTTGAAGCGGTCGTAATGCTCATGGCCGGTGAAGCCGCGATGGAAAGAAAATGAGATCTGGGCCTGAGGCGTGCTCCAGGAGGTGTAGCTCATGCGGTTGCCCCAAGGGTCGAAATGGGTCTGCTGCACAATGGTCTTGTTCTGCCTCATCACCTTGTTCCAGCTGCCCAGGTGGTCGGTGAGGACGTAGTAGAGATAACCGACACCGTTCTCCGACAAGGTGGGCCGGTTAAGTGGGTCGCAGGTAAAACGTCCTATATTGTCCTTCATTTTGTTCTTTCTTTATCCATGGCTCCATCTATTACTCTATCAGGAAGCAATTGATGCTTCCTTTTGTATTCATCAAATTCTTGTTTTGAATAGGTTTCAAATTTTTGTAAAATAATGACGTGGTGTGTAATGGCGTTTTCTTCCATTAGACGAATGTCTTTTAAATAAATGGTATCCTGTTTGATACTATCCCTTTTCCCGAAAATGAAATATATAGAATCATTATTTTGATCAGCGGGGCTTAAAATAAATTCGATATTTCCATATTCATCAGAGATAGACCAACTTAGTTCTTTTTGTTCAGAGTAAACGTAAACTAATTCGAACTGTTTTGGGTGACGTTTTTCGTCGCACACATTAAGCTCTAAAATGTAATAGTTTTGTGCTTTTAATAATGTTGTTATCGACATTATTATGATTAATAGCGCTTTGTTTTTCATTCCTTTTTCTTACAAAGATAAAATAAATGTATATAAACCATGATTAAAATCTGGATTAACTATAGTATTCCATCTTGTTTTCCAAATACCTCTCGCAGGATCTGCAAGCCAAACATTGATTTTGCCCGCCTTTGTCCATTGCCTTATTTTACATATAGTCAATGTATGTCCGCCTGCAACGTTTTCCTCTATTACCGTAGGACACCCTGCTTTCATCAAGTTTCCTAAAGATCTATAATTTCTACCAGCTGGGTTTTCCACGGTAAACCCAAAGTATTCAAAATATTGCTCTAATGTTGCGTCGGGATGATGTTTTAGAAATAAGTCACCTAATTCCTTAAAATCAGCTTGGGTTCGCGTTCCTCCATTCATTCTCTCAATAGATTCCAAAACTGCATTTTTACAGTTCATATCATCAGATTGATATACAATAGAATAATTATTGAGGGATGCTTCATAATAAGGTGATTTTCCTGTCCAAGGATTTTTATTGTTTAAATAAGCGTCAATCCCACCGCATATTCCGCCTATCACTGCGCCACTTCCAAGCCCCATCAACCCCTCCTTCCAACCGTCTTGAAGGCTTTGACCAAAACTATTACCTGCAAGCAACGAATTGCTTGTTCCCGAGATAAAACCACTTGCAAATCCTGACGCGGCTCCAGTACCAGCACCAGCCCAAAATCCAGTTGATGAAACCGTGGAAGATCCTAAAAACCCCGATGCGAAACTACCTCCAGCAATAGCTGCATTGACACCATTTCCTATAGCAAATCCCGCTGCTCCTGATAACGCCCCAATACCAGCAGCAACAAAAAAATCACCAACACCATTGACATTTCCTGCCACTATTTGAGTAAATGCGTTAAAGATAGCTCCTATAGCAGCTGCGGCAATAATATCATCTATCCCAAATACTTCTCCCGTCGGGTCACTACACATCACTGGATTGTTCATGCAGTAGCTGTACCTGTTGAAGTTCTGCGTGAAGTCGGGGGCCTGCACGAAGGGGTCGGGGGAGAAGAAGCGTCCGATGACGGGGTCATAGAGGCGGGCGTTGGCGTTGATGACGTGAACAAAGTCGTAGTGTTCGTGGCCGGTGAAGCCACGATCGAAGGTGAAAGAGGTCTGGGTCTGCGGAGTGTTCCAGGCGGTGTTGCTCATGCGGTTGCCCCAGGGGTCGAAGTGGGTGCTCTGGACGGTGTTCTTGTCCTCGTCCATCACCATGTTCCAGTTCCCGAGATGGTCGGAGACCACGTAGTAGAGGCTGTCTATCGTTTCCAAATCTTTCCTGTTTTCTTGTCGTGAAATTCAATAATACCTCTATATTCCATTTTTGTGAAAGAATCAAAGCGACGATTTCCTGATGTGTCGCTTACTTTCCAACCGAATTGCTTTTCTTCGTCAATTGTGACATAGAAAGAAGTAACAGAATAACCAGAAGTGTAGGTTACGGTATGCATGTGGTCAAAATGTCCAAGAGTGAACGAATATAGGTCATCACCTATTTGAACAGACAACTCATTACATCCAATAAGGTGCTCCCGAATAGAAATACTTGCTATTTCACCAGTTTGGTAATACGCTTCGGGACAACATTCATAATCTGGTGCTATTGATATTTCATAAAACTCATAAGGCTCTGTGTAGAAAAAATCTGAAACATATAGGACAAGAGTATCCAATGTTCCTAAATTGTCCGAAAAATATGTTATAGTGTCATTGTAGCGGAATGCGATGTTTTTATGGTTTTGCAAATCAAATCCAAAACAATAGCGGGGCATTCGACAGGACGTTATTAGTATGGATAACATACCTATTACAATAGCAATTTCAGTTTTCATCATTTGTTTCCTTTTAATCTTTCGCATTTTAGCCTTTCGAGAGGCTAAGTTACCGTTTTTTCTCCTTCTTTCGTCCGTTCTCATCGTAGGTGCCATACGGTGGCCACATGTGGATGTGTTTCATGTCTTCGGTGGGTGGGAAATAGATCCATTTGGCAAAATAAGTGATAGTATGAGTCATGTTTTCCAGTTCGTTCCTACTAAAGTCATAACGCTGTAAAACCAAATTGTGTTTTTTAACAGTATCCCATGAATAATAATTAACACTATCTAAGTCAAAAATAAATATGGACAAAGTATCGTGATTGCAAAACAAGTTATCAAAATCCCAGCCTCCCATATCTTCTGTCATTAAAATTGTGTCTTCCGATTGTAATAAAGAAAGATATCTACTATCTATTTCCATTTCTAACGGAATAATAGAATCAGGGTACGATAAAACACAATTATACACATAGGGAGGGCTTATTACCACTATGGGTTTCTTGGAGTTATTTATTAAACCTATATGATAAAGACGATCACAGCTTGTTAAAGCATAAAGTAGAAATGCAAGACTAATTAGAACGATTTTTTTCATATTTAGATCATTTACATTATTAATATAATAATAAAAGCAATGTTATTAATGAATCTATTGATATTGGTATATCTGTCCAGTGAAAACTTCCTGAAACAGGACAAGCTGACCAATTATAACCAGCTTTTCTCGGGTTTTTATAGGGTGAATCTATGAAGTTTGAAAAACTATTTTTATCAAAATAATCAGGACTTTCTTCAACATACCCTTCTTTTCCGCTACCATAGTACTTGTCGAAATACGCCGACCCTTTATAACTCGCGTCGGCTTCAAACCAACGATTGTCATGTGAAATATTGGCAATATCATATAATATGCCGCTTTGTAAGCTTGGAATTGCTACCGAGAACAAATATAGAGGTCCATGTTGCTGGCTTTGGATGTAATGCCCGTATTCGTGGACGAATAGGTGGTCGCGCCAATCGGCTTTGAAACCGCTTGGACCTGCCGTGTAGTTGCTCACAGTCACTGCTCCCCAACGTGAATTCATATCCACAGCAGTCACACCATACCCGTAGGTTACACTACTGACCATTTCAAGGGCGTTCGCTGTGGAGACTAACAGATTGCCTATGAGCGTCTGGGGCAGTTGCCATGTGAATCGCGAAATGAGCTCCCAAGCTTGTCCGCCTGTAGTTTTGTTGGGATCTGCCTGGAAAAGACCCTTGTCAATCTCCCATCCATATTGCGTCTGAGACCAATCCCATTGCTCATTCTTGAAAGTTTTGTCAAAAATGTTGTCGATCATATCCGAGACAAAACCAAAAACAGTTCCGAAGAACTCCCCATCTGGGTCACTATTCATCACCGGGTTGTTCATGCAGTAGCTGTACCTGTTGTAGCTCTGCGTGAAGTCCGGCATCTGAACAAATGGGTCGGGCGAGAAGAATCGGCCTATCTCGGGGTCGTAGAGACGGGCGTTGGCATTAATCGTCTTTATGCAGTCGTAATGCTCGTGGCCCGTGAAGCCGCGGTCGAAGGTGAAAGAGGTCTGGGTCTGTGGAGTGTTCCAGGCGGTGTGGCTCATGCGGTTGCCCCAGGGGTCGAAATGGGTCTGCTGCACGACGGTCTTGTCCTCGTCCAGCACCTTCTCCCAGCTGCCAAGGTGGTCAGTAAGCACGTAGTAGAGGCTACCCGCGCTGTTCTCGTCAACATGGACGGCCACAATGCGTCCCTCGGCATAGATATAGTCGAGACGGCGCGAGGAGGTGGGGGTGGCCTCCAGCTCATACAGCTCTGATACTTTGGTCTTCTCCTTGACAAGCGTATGCCCGTTGGTGATCACCGTGTGCCGCCTCATGCCAGAGGCGTCATAATCGAGGGTGATATTGTAGCCGCTGTTCAACATCGTTGCGGGTTTGTTGCGCAAATTATACGTCACATCGAACGGTATGTCTGGTATTGAGGGCCTTCCCACGCTCTCTATCTCTGTCACCGCATGGGGCTGGGTCCCTCTGTAATGGTAATCCCCCACCCTCGTGTTGTTCGTGATGTTTCCGATCGTGTCGTACGTGAACACGGCCGCCGTCGTCCCGTTCACCTTGTACGAGGTCAGGCGGTCAAGCCTGTCGTAGAAATACTCCTCCGCCTGATTCACCCTCGTGTCGCTCCGCGTCGCGATGAATCCCCTTCCCGTGTAAGTGTAGGTGAGGTTGCGGTACTCCGAGCCGATGAAATAATGGATTATGGGTATCTCTCCGGGAGTCCCTCCGTTTACGATACTTCCATATTCAACAATGTCACCGTTTTTGATGCCGGTCAACATGCCGTAGCTGTTGTACGTGTACTGCGTCCCCGTCTCGTTGCCGAAACGGCATGTCAACGGCTGGCGGAACTTGTTCCGGCTCTCTATGCTGTAAACAAGGCTGTTGTCTGATGCGTCGCGGATCTTCTCCAGCTCGCCGTAACTGTTGTAGGTGTGGCTGATGCTAAAACCGTCAGGATAGGTGAGATAACGAAGCCTACCCAATGTGTCGTACGCGTACAGATGCTCGTAACAGGTGTTGCCATCATACACTTTGCGGTTGGCTAAACGTCCGAGGGTGTCGTATTCATATTCGCTGTCGATATCGCTGTAGTGCCGCACGCTGGCGAGTTTGCCGATGCCTTTCCCCAGCGCGTTGTCGTAGGTGTAAGACACAAATTCCATGTCCGATCCATTGGAATAGGTTGTTGAGGTGGTTCTTCCGAGGAGGTCGTACTGGTAAGATGTCTGGTTGTGGTTCGCGTCGGTACGGCTCACCAACTGGTTGAGGGCATTGTAAGCACTCGTCACCGTTCCCGCGTCGGGGTCGTTGATGCTGAGGCGATTGCCTCGGATGTCGGACACAACAGTCGTGCTAATGTTACCAATGGATACGGTCATCCTGTCCCGTATTTTTCCTGATACAGTCTGATAGGCATAATTGTAATTAATTGTACCACCCTCATCCTCAGCGGATATCAGTCTTCCCAAAGCGTCAAATGTTTTGGTCTGGCTTGTATGCCTAATATTATCGGTGACCGTGACGAAATAATCATGGTGTGTCGGTTCGTTCACGTCGTAGTAGGAATACGACAGATTGGTGTAGGGACAGCTTTCCGCAGTGATTCTGTTGTAATTGTCGTAGCTGTAGCTGTGCCAGGTTTTTAACCCTGTTGCCGTGTTCACATTCTCATAAGGAATATACGTTTCTTTCTCAACCCTTCCTATACTATCATAAACAATGTCGTTATAGCCCTGTCCGGCGCGGTAAACATGCACGACTCTTCCGTAAATATCGTAGAAAGTCCTTGTTTCAGGAGTGCCGGTTTCCGTTTCTTTTGAATAATAAATTGCGACTGGAAAATTGCCGGTGCGGTTCCAGTGGTAGCTGATGTTGCGCACCGTCTGGTCGGGACGGGTCACACGGGTGAGTCTCCCGAAAAAGTCATGCTGATAGTGGGTGGTCAGATTATTGGCGTCCGTTTCCTCGGTTATGCAACCCGTGTATTTATCATAAACCGAGGCATGGGTATGTCCCAAAGCGTTAGTTTCCTGCAACAAGAAGCGGCCTTTGTTGTCATACGCGTACGACTTTGTCCTTGCAGCCATTTCACTGGGTGTGTAAGTTTCCGTAACGGGTAGCCCGAAAGTGTTGTAAGTGTATGAGGTGACACCCACGGCACCGTCAGAGTCGGACACGTAAACAGAGTCAACCCTGCCGTTGGAATAAGTGTAGGCAGTGTTGCGGAACGGCATCTGGCTGTAGCTTTTTCTCTTATTCCATGTCTTGATGTTGGACGGTTTTTTCACTGTTTTTCCGTTCGGCAGACTGACAGACTTGTAGGTGTAAACCGTGCTGTCGCGGGAAATCCAGGGATAATCTCCGTTTTCAGTCTTGGCTTTTTTATGGACAACTGCTGTTCTGGACAGACGCCCTTCCGTGTCAAGCCAGCATTCGGTGGTTTCCGCGGCGTTTTCAAGATGGTTCTCAACAGTGGTTGACGAACTGTATGGCACGAACCTTCCGTAACTCAAATCTTTGTAACATGGAGCCAGAAGTGTCTCACCCTGATGGAGATAATAATACCCGGTATTCCAATAGGTGGTGTCGGCAACATATCCGCCATCTTCATTTTTTAACAAATAATAAGTGAAAGCATGCACCATGTCCAAATAATGGTGAGTGGTGTCACATTCGAACTCCATTTCGGCGTTGACGCCATTGCAGTGGGATGTATAACGACGAAAACCAAGGAACTGTCGGCGCTCATAGTCGAAAACAGCCTTACCGTACGTGTATGTCGTTGTGTTACTGCCTCCTATGCCGTTGGGCTGTCTCAGTTTGCTGACCAACGGATAATGGACACGTTTTCCGTCAATGCCTAAATTTCCGAGCGTTGGGGAGTTGTAGAGGTATTCTATGGAAGTGGTCATCCCGAAACCGTTTTCCACGGAGGATACAAGGTCATGCTCGCGCCGCTCCGGAAAGTTGATGACCACGGGATCGTCAAAAATACTGCCAGTATATAGTAGTTCCATCTTCCCATCTCCATTCATATCGGAGAAATAATACATGGTGGGATTGTTGTTGAAAATACGATCATCTTGAATCGAGACGGTTGCACAAAAAACGGTTGTATCGGTGTATTTTTGTGTATAAAACACATTGAGCGTCAGTTTTTGGGTTGTGTAATTGAATACCGCCCGGATGATATCATCCTTTCCATCACCGTTAATGTCTCCAACAAACATAGGACTTGAGGATGGAATGTTGTCATAAGCCGTCATGTGATATTCCCGGGTGTAATCGTTCCCTTTGGATATTTTCATATAAGTGATGTTACCCTCAATGAATGCGTAATCCTGTTTCCCGTCACCGTTGAAATCGCCGAAAGCGTCTATGGCAGGATTGTGTGGCATCCATTGGGAGTTCACAATCTTGACAAAACTGCCCGTTGACTCGTTGTATTCATAGACATTGAGACGATTGTTAGCGCTGACATAAAGGTCGCTTTTCCCGTTGCCATTGAGATCGGTGACCCTGATACAAGCGGATGATGGAACCTCTAACGAAACATTTTCACCCTCAAGGCTTAAAATGACATTATTCCCCTGCTCGTGTCCTGGATTTAGTACCTGTATGTTTCCTGTCCCTTTATAATCCCCAAAAAAGAACATACCTGTTTCGTTCTGAGCAAGAGTCTCTGTGTAGAAGTTAACTCCATTGAAACAGATTGTTTTGCATGTGTAATTATTTGTTCCAGTAATACGGTGGATATATCCTATGTCATCAATGCCGTCTCCATTTTTATCAAAAACTGAAATTTTTCCTGGTGCTATATAGCCGTTTATGGTTCCCGACAAAGCCGATGAAGTGTATCCACCTTGCCCTGTCCCTTTTTTTACGAGCCAGACGGTAATGCCTGAATTGCTTTGATATTGATATAGGAACAAATCCTCAACGTTGTCACCGTTAAAATCTCCCGGAAGAACACTATAATCCTGCAAATTGTAAATGCTTTGGAGCGAAACATTTGTGAGGTCATCGCCCCAGGAAATGGTTGTCCTTGTTATTTCATTTTCTGATTCATCTTTCAAGACTACCGCAGTCAAGCGGCTGCTTCTGTCGTGGCTGTACTCGAAATTGTACGAGCGGACAGTGTATGACCCGTAACGCACTTTGACACTTGACAACAATTTTGCCTTGGTCATTTTTTGTCCGCCCACCCAATATTTGTTGGAACATGGGTCATTGATATATTGGAATTCCACTTTTGCGTAAGTTCCAAGGTTGGCTGCGGTGTTTCCTGTGTATAATATTCGGGAGGGAAGTTTGTCTCCATCGGTACCTGTGTACTCAAAACTCATGTAATTTCCATCCGGGTCTGTCGCCATGTTTACCCACCATGAAAGAATCTTGCCGCCCAACGTTTGTTTCGAGTTGGTGGTGCCGCCGTATTTTAAAACTGTGCCTTCTGAAGTGACAGCGACGAAGTATTGCGAGGTGTCATTGGGCGTGCCTTTCAGTGTCACACGGGTAAAATTCTCAATCTCCGTGCCGTACTCCGCATTTGTCGCGGCGTAATTCCCTCCCGACAGTTTGATCAGTCTCGCACCGTCAAGGACATAGCGGTCGTCCCCGTCGAAATTGACTGAGCCTACGGCATTGTCGTGATAACTGTCACGTTGTGTCCTGGTGATGGAGGAAAGCCCGGAAAGATCCCATCCAATTCCCAGCAAACCCCTTCCTGAAGCGCTGTTGTAGGAAATGGAAAGGCTGGGCTGCATTCCTTGGGTGCCGGGAACAACCTCTATGGGGATGCTGTACGTCGCTATCCCCATCGGCGAGACATTTACCTCTCCTTCCAGACTGCCGACTATGTTTGTCTGGGCAAAGAATATGACTGGATATGTTGTCACAAAAAACAGCATCATTAGTTTTGCAACGGAAGGAAATATGTCCTTTAAGTGTATTAACTTTTTCATGGGAAAATTATTGTTTGATTATTTTGAATACGTTGGGCTTTTCCTCTATGAACAACTCCAGAAGGTATATCCCTTCCCGTTGCTCAGAAAGGTCAAGAACCAACGAAGGGTTTTCACAAACACCATTGTCGATAAGTCTTCCTGTCACATCGGACAAGGTGTATCTCCCGATTTTCTGGTCTCCGGATAATTCAAAACGGATGCTTCCTTTTGTCGGATTGGGAAAAAGCAGCATGGTCTCGCCGTTGCTCATCACATTGGTAAGCGGACCTCTTAATTCATTGCAATCTCTCCCGTTTAACTGTACCACTGCTCTGCTAACACGGTTTCCCGCGTCATCATACGTGTACTCATAAATAATCTGTTGCCCTCTCACGAACAGCACAGACCATAGGCAAAGCCCTATTAATAGGATTTTTTTCATGTTTTTCATGTTCTTCATTTTTTATTAGCTTTCATCAATCCCCCTTCTCGAAATAACCCTCCGCGTAGCCGTTGGCGTTATCCAGCACCAGGGTATATGCGCTGCCATTGCCGCCCGTGACCGGGATAATTACCGTCTGCTGCACTGAGGTGTCCACCACGTCGTTGTAAACCAGCAATCCAGACGCGTTGTAGAGCGAGACGCTCACGTTGCCGTAATTGTGATTGAAATTCACATAGACACAATCCCCATACAGGTAGGCCTCTATCCTGCTGGAGCCGTTCCCAAGGTCCAATGTGCCTCTTAATTCTATCGGTGTGTACTCAGGCGGTGTGTCACAATACGATGTCGCATATCCGTTTTTTAATGTGATCAGGCATAAACATGCAATGATTAATGTTAAAAATTGTCTTTTCATTTGTGTTAATTTTTTGGTGTTGACACAGCAAAATTACATTTATACACTTTTCTGTCAAGCAAAGTACAAAACGATTTTGGACATTTACAATTCTTTTTGACTTACAATCAAATAAATTATTGATTATAAATATATTACAAAAACAAGATTACAATCCTTTTTACGATGGTTTACAATTTTGAAAAATGATTGTTTTCTATGATAATGATGATTTTATATCCCTTATTTTTACCTGAAAGGCATTTTTCTATTCCCATTTTTTTTTATTACTGTATTTCAACATCACTCTTTCTAATTGTCAGATTCATTTCCTTTCCGAAAACAATAGCCCTGTTGTCTGGTTGATGCCCAGCCGGAAAACCAAAACAAATGGGGTAATCGTATTCCTTCACCACATCAAAAATGGCTTGCTCAACAGTCTTTCCGAAAGGATCGGGGTTGTCATGGATATCGGTTAAACCACCGATAACCAAGGCTTTTAAGTGGGCTAAATGACCAGCGCGTTTCAAGGCATACATCATGCGCTCCACATGGTAGATGTATTCGTCAATCTCTTCAACGAACAAAATCTTTCCATCAGTTTCAGGAAAGGAATTGGAACCTAACATGCCACACAAGACAGATAAATTACCGCCTACAATCACACCTTTGGCCATGCCTGGTCTATTCAATGGATGAGCTGGCCATTTGTAATGCAGCGGCTTTCCTGTTAGGGCATCTATCAATGATTGTAGAGCTTCAGGTGTTTTGTTCGCTAAGATATGCGGCATGGAAGCATGGATGGAAGGAATGCCCAAACGGCTAAGCTTGCCATGAAAAACAGTGACATCGCTGAAACCAACAATTGGTTTGGGGTGCTTGACAAATTGGGTAAAATCAAGTTTGTCAATGATCCGAATGCTGCCGTAACCTCCTCGGGCCATCCAAATGGCATCGATATCCGGACGATCCATGTATTCCTGAATGATGGAGGCACGGAGTGCATCACTTCCAGCGGCAATGTTGTCAATAGAATATAAACGATTGTCAAAAACGGATTCGAAACCATGATCGTGAAGCCAATGGATGGCAAATTCCATTTCTTCTGGAGATACCTTACGGGCAGGGGCTGCAATAGCGATTTTCATATTTTTCTACTGATTATCCAATAAAATCTCATCTTTGTCTTGTTCGTATTTTTCTTCCAAGAAGAGTTCGCCGGTGTCAAGAAATTTCTTCCAGATACCGTTGCGGATGCCTCCTGAATAGGATTGTATCTCACGGACTCGGCCATTTTGATAGTAATAATAATGCTCGCCGTCAGGATAACCGCCTTTGAACGTGCCTTTGAAAGCCATTTTGCCGTTGGAATAATAGGAAACCCACTCCCCTACCTGCTGGTCGTTGCGGTACTCGCCTTCTGATACCACATTACCTGACTGTTCTTTCCATTTGCCAGATTTCATGCCATCAAAATAGGAACCTTTGGCAATGACATTGCCTCTTTCATCGTATTCAACATAACTTCCTTCGGGAGCGTTTTCAAAAAAATCTTCTTGTTTTTGAATTTTCCCATCAGGAAAATACCATGTCCAAGTGCCGTCAAGCATTCCGTTTTTGTAACTGCCTATTTGTTCTATTTTTTCTCCTGGATAAAAGAATTTCCATTCTCCTGAACGCTTACCGTTGATAAACAAACCCTTAGCGCGCAAAGTGCTATCTGGATAAAGTTCCACCCATTCGCCACGACGGGTGCCATCGGTATCCATAATGCCCGACTGCACCAACTGACCGTTTTTGTAAATCTGTGAGCTAATAACATTTCCGTTTTCATCAAACTCTCGCCAAGTGCCTTCACGTTTGCCACCACGGAACGAAGCTTCTCTTTTGATTTTTCCATTGGGATAGTATTCATGTTGCATCTGAAGAGGTTTCATCTCACTTTCAATGATTTGCTCAACGTCATTTACGTATTTTGTAATCTTCTTGAGATTTCCTTTCTCATCATATTCCTTGTAATACCCTTCTCTCAATCCATGTTTGTAATACATCTCCCATTTCAACGCAAAGTTGTCGTAAAACGCTTTCCAATAGCCATTTTTGCGACCTTGGGCATCATAGCGGTTCAGTACTTCACGAGTGTTGACAAACCCTTTTTTATAAGTGACAATCTCAATCAGTCTTCCTGTAGTGTCATAAACAGGAGAGATACCGTGCTCATAGCCATCTTTGATTGGGATCACTTGCAGTAGATGATACCGTCTGTCAAAACGTTTGCTGATACCTGTTTTGACATTGTTCTCAAATTGGTCTTCTTGTATCTCATCTGAAAGATATACCTTTCTCACTCCGTTCTTTAAATCATTTCGGTAGGTCACAGCCAAAGTGGTGTCGCCTTCCTCTGAATAAAAAAGCCACAACCCATCAAGAAGATAATTCACACGGTTACCTTCTGACTTCAATGAGCCGTTTTCATAGTAAGTTTTCCAGTAACCGTCAGGCTTGCCATCACGCATGGTTCCTTCGCTCGAAACGCTGTCGTTCGGAAACCTGAATACTTTGTATTCAGTCTGAGCAATAATCAAGTTACTGAAAATCAGTAATAAATAAAGAAAAAATGTATTTTTTTTCATCGAAAAATATCTCTTTTTACTGCAATGCAAAACTAATAAAAACTCCGTTTTCGTCAATTCACCATTCGTCATTCATTTATCAAAATGAATAAAAAAAATATTTGTTGAATGGATGATTAATTGGTTTGTTGAATCGGTGCATAACTTTTTTTTGAGACCTTTTACACTTTGTTTTTGAATCAATTATTATTTCACATTTTTACTTTCCAGATGTTCATAAACCATCAAAGAAAGGTTGAAAATAAGGTTTCAAAAAAGAAATGAACACCCGATAAAACATCCTTTTTGTTTTATAAGAATTTATCAACAATTCAGCTGTTGATAAGTTTATAATTAATTAAGAATTAGTAATTTAGAATTATTTGCAAGGTGATTGACAAAAGTTAATTGGCTCATAAATAAAGGGTTATTATTGTAGATTTTAAGATAAAGATTTACCTTTGCGAAATATTTATGAACAGAGGTAAAATGAACCAGATTATTCCTATAGCATCCGACCATGGCGGATACGAAATGAAGCAGTTTTTGATAGAGAAATTAAAAGAAGCCGGCTATGAGGTCAAGGATTTCGGAACACATGGCACTGACAGTGTGGATTATCCTGATATGATCCATCCTTTAGCCAAGGCTATAGAGACGGGTGAATATCCTATCGGAATTATTTTGTGCGGTAGTGGCAATGGAGCTCAAATGACGGCCAACAAGCATCCTCATGTGAGGGCTGCCTTGTGTTGGAACGAAGAACTTGCTAAGTTAGCGCGTCAGCATAATGATGCTAACATTATGTCATTGCCGGGACGTTTCATTCCTTTTGATCAAGCTTGGCGTATGGTTCAGATTTTTTTAAACACACCTTTTGAGGGTGGTCGTCACACCCGTAGAGTCGAGAAAATTGAACAGATAGATTGAAGATTATGAGCAACAGGAGTCTCAAATTCAAAAGCGACAGCAGTATTGCCTTCAATGAAGAGCATTGGCAGAAAATGAATTATAACACAGGATGTTATGAAAAGCGTTTTGCCAACAGTAAGAACAATTATAAAAACGCAGCATTAGAACGGGAACGTGCTTATCTTTTGCGCAACAAGTCATTGTTGAATTTGGAAAAACTTCTTGTTGACTTTGAGACCCATTTCAATGAAAATGGCGGTAGTTTGTTTTGGGCTCGCAATGTTGACGATGCTTTGGACATGATATGGGGTATTGTCAACAAACGTGACGTTCACGGTGTGATGCGTTCCAATTCAGTTATCCTTGATGAGATAGAGCTTGATGATTTCCTTGCCAAAAAGAAAGTTCCGCTTTATGAGACTTCCATTTCACGTTATTTATTGAAAATAATAGGACAAGCGCCATATCACCCAGTATATCCAACATTAAATCTTTCAAAAGAAGAGATAAGTGGCATTTTAAATAAGCGATTCAAACTGAAGTTGGATAGTACAACCAAACAGATGGTGAATTTCATCCGTCATCAGATTAATCAAGATATGGCAAAGGCACAGGTTTGCGTCACTGGTGCCAATTTCCTGTTGTCAGATACTGGCGGTGTGGTTCTTACTGAAAATGAAGGTAATGTAATTAAAGCTTGTGCATCAGCAAAGGTTCATATTGTGGTCGCTGGTATTGAAAAGGTTATCTCATCCATTGAGGATCTCAGCATTTTACTTCCACTTACTTCGGCACATGCCACGGGACATAACATAACTGCGGTGAATACAATCACTTTTGGTCCATCAAACAAGGATCAAAGCACTGAAAGTATGTACGTGATTTTGTTGGATAATGGTCGTACTAAATTGCTTGAAAATGAAATAATAAGACAGTCGTTGTCGTGTATTCATTGCGGAGCTTGTATTAGCGTTTGTCCGATTTATAAAAATATAGGTGGTCATACTTACGACATACCGTATATGGGACCTATTGGCACGGTGATGGCACCATTGATGTATGGTGTGAATGAATTTCAACACCTTGCGTCTTTGTGTTCACTTTGCGGACGTTGTGCGGAAATATGTCCGGTTAAGATTCCTATTGAGGACCTTATGATAGAGAACCGTCGCATTGTCGCCGAGAAACGTATTGGCGATGCTAAGTTTGAGGCGTTGGTAAGATCGATGATAGGTCATTGCAAATCAAGAAAGAAGTTAGATTGTCCACAATGGTTAAAGAAGTTGGAACTCAAGCAATTGCTCGGAAAGAGTGCATTTACCAAACGCACCATGCCCGAGTTAGCTCCAAAATCTTTCAATCAAATGACGAAAAGTGAAATTTGATTTTATTGTAACAGATAATAAAGTCCTACGGCAATACCGATGCCAATGAGGACAGCCAAAATCACTCTGAAAGCAGATACAGGAGCTTTTCCACCAACCTTGCCAGTTTGTCCATTGACGGCGAATTGGTATGATTTTTCTTTGTATTTGAATGATGAAACCCAAACAGGAACCAAAATGTATTTATAGGTGATATTGCTGTAAATGGTTGAGAATCTGATATTGCTCACTCGATCGCAGCTCCAATGGTGTTTCACGTAATCATTAATATTGGATCTTAGCTTGGAGCGGATAGAGGATTGCGCTATTACCCAGCCTTCTTTTAAACCGATGGAATAGCGTTCAGCCACAAAACCTGCCAATGCTCTTGGATCGTATGGAATAAGTTTTGATAGCTGAAAAGGCTCACATTCTTTGACACCAGTATTCTCGTGCCGTTTGGAAGCCATCACGGTCTCGTCGTCGATAAATTCTTGATATACGCCATAAACGTTTCGCCATGTGGTTTTGGTTTCATAGGTTCCGTCTTTTTTTCTCACTTTATGGTCGTAACCGGCGCTAGCAGAAAAGTTATTGGTAGTTTGTGCGTCATAAGTCCAGTAAGGCAGATATATGCCTTTAAAGGCTTCAGGATTGGCACTTAGTTTGGCTTTTCGTGGAGTGAACCATTTTCCTTTTAACCATTTGGTGAATTTTTGACCGGCAGTTTCTTTGGTGACGGTAAACGGACACACTCCTCCAGGGGCGATGGTTTTTTCGGTGGCTGCCGGCATCACTTGTGTTGATCCACAGAAAGGGCAGATAGCCGCAGTTTCAAGTGCGTCGTAAATGCTCACTGCACCGCAATTCTTACATTCCACCTGTTTTTTTTCAACACCCCATTCACAGCTTTCGGTGTTGATTGCCGATTCAAAATCGATTTCTGACACGGCATTTTCACTGTCAGGCTTAGGCAATTCGCAGGTGTAACCACAAAACTCGCAGTGCAGTTTTCCCAAGTCAGGGTCGTATTTTACTGTGGCACCGCAATTAGGACATTTCTTGTCGGTTTCTTTTTCTGTGGTTTCTGTGTTGAAATTTTCTTCAAAAGGAATATTATCGTCATATTCTGCCATGATGCAAAAGTTTAATTGTGGCAAAGTTAAGAATATTATAGATACTATGGAATAGGGAATATTTTTTATTTTTTGCTATTGTCCGAAGCCCTTTACAAGAACGACTCCGCCCAGCAAAACCGTCCCGAATTGTTGAACGCGATGGCGTATTTCGATTCCATTGGCATTCCGTTATTTTATATTAGGAGCAAACGCCATGAGCTTCACCTTGAGACACAGCTCATTGAGAAGCAACAGGCTTATGAGACAGAGCAAAGAAAACTGAAAAAAAGGCTTAAACAAAGCGATGAGCTGTTGCGTGAACTGACCTATCAGGTAAAACAACAACAAACACAAACAGCCGTAAAAGATAACAACAAGGTTTCTTCCTTCATGGAAGAACCTATCTGCCAGCATATTATTAAAATATGCAATGATGTCCAAAGACCTATCAAATCCACCATTCCCGTTTCAGAGTATGCCGACATAGCACTCACCAATAGACAAAAGGCGCAATTGTATGACGCAGTGGCACG
>JAEEGL012275354.1_pt1 | contig 21432 bp, 21 predicted proteins | sample 9134231 | NCBI WGS metagenome assembly JAEEGL01 (sample SAMN16246548, study PRJNA631951) | gut metagenome | biome: gut microbiome; feature: rumen; material: fiber-attached | host: Bos | place: Iran: Karaj | collected 2018-10
CCAACCATGTCTTCAGTTACATATACAGGAATGAAATCTTTTCCATTGTGTACTGCAAATGTATGTCCTACAAATTCTGGGAATATAGTAGAACGTCTAGACCAGGTCTTAATAACTTCTTTTTTACCACTTTCATTTAGTGCTTGTACTTTCTTTAAAAGTCTACCAAACACATATGGTCCTTTTTTTAAGCTTCTTGACATACTCTACAAAATCCTTTCTTATTATTTCTTTCTATGAGATACGATAAGTTTCTCACTAGCTTTCTTAGTTTTACGTGTTTTAAGTCCAAGTGCAGGTTTACCCCAAGGAGTCATAGGTCCTTTTCTACCAACTGGAGCTTTACCTTCACCACCACCATGAGGGTGATCGTTAGGGTTCATAACAGAACCACGAACAGTTGGTCTCCAACCCATTAATCTCTTACGACCAGCTTTACCGATAGATACTAGTTCATAATCTAAGTTACCAACAGTACCAATAGTAGCACGGCATACACCTTGTACTTTTCTAGTTTCACCGCTCTTAAGTCTTAATAATACATATTTTCCTTCTCTACCAAGGATTTGAGCACTTGATCCAGCACTTCTTGCTAGTTGTGCACCTTTTCCTGGGTTAAGTTCTATAGCATGAACTACAGTACCTACTGGAATATTCATAAGTGGAAGTGCGTTACCAGTTTTGATATCAACATTTTCTCCACTTTCAATTTTGTCTCCAACTTTAAGATCAAGTGGAGCAATTATATATCTCTTTTCACCATCAGCATAATTAATTAATGCAATGTTTGCACTTCTGTTTGGATCATATTCGATAGAAGCAACAGTTCCAATAACACCGTCTTTATTTCTTTTGAAATCTATTACACGATATTTTCTCTTAACTCCTCCACCTCTATGTCTAACAGTAATTTTACCTTGGTTATTTCTTCCAGCTTTAGATTTAGTACTCTTAGTTAAGCTTTTTTCTGGTGTACTTTTAGTAATTTCTTCATTAACTAAAGTACTCATATTTCTTGTACCATTAGTTATTGGTTTATATTTTCTAATTGCCATACTTTCACCTTCTATAACTCTATACTAGAGCCTTCCTTAAGTTTAACATAAGCTTTTTTGTAAGAAGGAGTATATCCAGTATACTTTCCTACTCTACGCTTTTTAGCTTGAGCGTTTACTGTATTTACGCTTTCAACTTTAACATTCCATTGTTTTTCAATTACTTGTTTAATTTGAGTTTTATTAGCTTTTTTATCAACTTTAAATACATAAACGTTTTCACTAGCTAAATTATTAGTTTTTTCAGTAACAACTGGTGCTTTAATTATTTCGATATTCATTATTTAAGCACCTCCTCAATTTTCTTAACACTATTTTCGTCGATTAGTACATTATCGCTTCCAACTAAATCAAGAACGTTAACGCTTGTAGGTTCAATTATATGAAGATTAGTATTGTTTCTACTTGCTAAGCAAATATTTCCATTTTCTCCATCAGTTATAATAAGTGTTTGACCACTTAATTTTAAACCTTTAAGAGTATTAACTAAATCTTTAGTTTTAGGTGAATCGATAGCTAAACTATCAACTACACATAAGTTTTTAGTTTGAAATTTACTAGAAAGAGCACTTTTAATTGCAAGTCTTCTTTCTTTCTTATTCATTTTGAAACTATGGTCTCTTGGAGTTGGTCCAAATACGATTCCTCCTCCTGGCCAATGTGGAGCTCTAGTAGATCCTTGACGAGCACGTCCAGTACCTTTTTGTCTCCAAGGTTTCTTTCCACCACCAGATACTTCAGATCTATCTTTAGTATCGTGTGTTCCTTGTCTTAAAGAAGCAAGTTGTAGTTTAATAGCTTCGCTAAGTACTACTTCATTAACTTCAACATTCCAAACGCTGTCAGCAATTGTTAAATCTTTAACAGCTTCGTTCTTTAAATTAACAACTTTAACTTTAGCCATTACTCTGCATCTCCTTCCTCAGAAGTTTCAGCAGCAGTTTCTTCTGCTACTTCTGGAGTAGCTTCTTCTACTACTTCTTCAGCAGCAGTTTCTTCCACTTCAGTTACTTCAGTAGTTTCTTCAGCAACTACTTCATTATTTTCAATTACTTCTTCAGTAACTACATATGAAACTAATTCCTTAGCAGCATTTTTACCTTGTCCCTTAACTGCACTTCTTACAAGTACATAACCTTGTTTAGGTCCTGGTATATTACCGCTTATTAGTAAGCAATTATTTTCAACATCTACAGCTATTATTTCAAGATTTTGAATAGTAACTGTTTCATTACCCATATGTCCTGGTAATTTCTTTCCTTTTAAGACTCTCATTGGTCTCATTGGTCCTCTTGAACCAACTGCTCTATGATAATGAGATCCGTGTGCCATTGGTCCTCTAGAGAAATTATGTCTCTTAATAGTTCCGGCAAATCCCTTACCTTTAGATGTTCCTGTTACATCAACAAGTTCACCTGCTTCAAATACATCTACGCTTATTACTTGTCCAACTTCGTAATTAGTAACATCTAATCCTTTGATTTCCTTTAAGAAGCGCTTAGGTGTTGTATTTGCTTTTTTAATGTGTCCCATTTCTGGTTTATTAGATAACTTTTCGCGTTTTTCGAAAGCACCTAATTGAATACTGTTATACCCATCTTTTTCAACTGTTTTAATTTGAGTTATAACGTTTGGTTCAACTTCAACTACAGTAACAGGTATAAGTTCGCCGCTAGTTGTGAATACTTCAGTCATTCCTAACTTGCGTCCTAAGATTCCTTTCATTTTAATTTCCTCCCTATAAATAATTATTATAATTTGATATCAACGTCTACTCCACCAGGTAAATCTAAGTGAGTTAAAGCCTCAACAGTTTCTTTACTTGGATCAGTTATGTCAATAAGTCTTTTGTGTGTTCTCATTTCAAATTGTTCACGAGAATCTTTGTATTTATGAACAGCTCTTAAAACAGTGAACTTTTCAATATCTGTTGGAAGTGGTACAGGTCCACTAACTTCTCCACCAGTTCTTTTAACAGTCTCAACTATCTTACTTGCAGCTTGATCTAATACTCTGTGATCATACGCTTTTAATCTGATACGAACTTTTTGTTTTGCCATAAAGCACCCTCCTTTGTCTATTTCTATAGACCCGCTCAGCACAAATTACCTGATTTCAAAGTTAAGTCTTATACAACTTAACCGGGTGTATCAGCAACCTTGCGCTTCCCCGCAGTCATACGTAGTACATTATATGACAAAAGATAAAGAAAATCAAGCACTTTTTTAAACATTTTTTAACTTATGTAAATGCACATAAAAACGGCTCTTAAACATATAAAAAGAGTAATAAAAAATTACTCTTTTAAACTCATCTATTTTTACATATAATTGAAGTTAATTTTGATAGCCCTTCCTTACTTCTATTATATTCATCAACTGTATAATCAGTTTTACTATCACTATACTTATAATACACATACATACCCTCAGTATATTGATGAAACATAAAATAGTTAAATACTTTTATATACTCTTCATATGGAATACCTTTTTTACTAATTAACTTTTCATAGTAGTAATCAATTGCAAATTTTCTATCTTCTTCTTTAATTTGAAATATATAATTATCCTCTTTAGCAGTAGTAATTAATCTAGCAAGCATTAATGGGTAAGGAAGCATTCCAGCTTCACCCCAGTCAATAAATATTACTTCTTTATTATTAGTCATAACATTAAATGGAAGTAAATCATCATTAGATAAAGTTCTAGGAATAGATTTATATAATTCACAAAATTCATCATAAATATCTAAATATTCTTCCTCAATATATTTTTTTCTATCTAACGCTCTATTATAGTAATAATCAAAATTATCTAGTCCATTAATAGAAGCATTCCAATATCTTCCTTGTATATCACATAAAGCATCTATAATCATAATAAGTATATCCCTAGTTAAATCATATATACTTTTTCCTTCATAAAATGGAAGAAGTAAATATACATCATCACCATCTATATAAGAACCTTTTGGTTTTAAAAAGTGATCTAAATTTAAATTATATACAGCTAGTTCTACTTTATTTGTCTTCTTAAGAATATACTTATCACTACCACTAGTAACAGTATATACATGATCATAATCATAGTCCTCTTTATCATTATGTACTTTCTTATAACTATAATTACCTATATTAAATAAAGTTAATATTTCATTAATTTTTTCTTCATTAGTCATATTCATACTATATCCCCTTTTTAACACCGCTATAGTATCAAAAATAATTATATAAGTCAACAAAACAAAAACTGGATAAAAATCCAGTTTTATAAAATACTATTGACTATATCATATCTAATATTGAAAATGGGCTTTCGTTAACCTTAGCAACATCAATACTTTTAGAAGCTTCTCTTACTTCATCATTAGGATTAATAAATAACTCAGGAACTATAGCAATAAATTGCTCTGGATTATTAATTCCTATTGATTGAAGAAATACATAGTTTTCAGCAACTTCATCGCTATGAAGTTCAAACAAATCTTTTAAATTATCAGATAATTTATTAATTTCTTCTTTCATAACTTGCACCACACTTTCTAATAACTTCATCTATAGTAGTTTTAACAGCATTAACTTGTTCTTGATTTAAAATAGAATCTTTAGTCATAGCATATAGAAGAAGTATTTTATCTTCCATATTTGGAAATTCCTTCTTAAGAGCACTATAAACTCTAACTACTTTTCTTGATGATATGTTAACAATTCCTAAATTATAAACAAGTCCATCTTCTGAAGCATAATTTTCTTCTAAATAAGTAAAGTATGGAAAATCATGCATCTTATCTTGAGGATCGTAAATAACTTTATCAGTAGCAGCATCAAATGCTTTAACTGTATCTTTATCTACTATATCTTCACTTAACGGATCAACTATTCCTAAGAAAGTAGGAACATCTTCTTCCGGTACGTTTACTCCATTCATGTAATATAAAGACTTGTCAGCTTTTATAGAAATATATTTAATAAATCTATAATCATCTTTCATAACATCAACGCCACACTTCTTAGCAAGAAGTATTCTATATTTAATATCATCATCAATATTACCAATAGATGCAACTAAATATCTATATAGATGCTCTTTATATCCGTTTTCAATTAAGAAATCCATATTAGGATAAGGTCTACCCTTAGTAAAGCAACTAACTGTCTTAAATAGTCTCTCATCTGTAAATCCATATGACTTATAGCATTCATACATTTTCAGAACTCTTCTATGAGACTCAGATAAGAAGAATGAACGTTTATTATACTTTTCAGTCATATCAGCAACAGTAACACCATGATCTATTAAGAACTGACGATTGGCTTTATAATGAGTGAAAGCACCAGAAGTATATATATACTCTTCGCTATTATTATCTAATTTAGAATTACCACCTTTAGTATTTAATATTGCTTTTTTACCTTGAATAAATAACTTAGGATTACATACTAATCTATTTATATATCTAACTGTATCAACATTATCTAAATGAGCAGTAGCCGCATCAATCTTAGCAGTAGATAATACTTCCTTAACTATTTCAGGATTTGAATAAACTAATATATAGCTTAAACTATTAATATTACTATCAGCAATTTTATATGGCTTTAATGCCTCAAATATGTTAATCATATTTGATTTATTACCATACCTACTAAGTAACATCTTGTTGTCCTCATTTACTATAGAATATTTATATCCAAAACCACTAAATATACTAGTTAGTACTGTATCATCTAAAGAATCTACGTTTTCTTCAAGTTCGTCAACTTCTTCATCAAGATCAACTATCTTACCAGGATCAATTACATTACGTTTATCATTATCAAATAAATAGTTAGTAAGCTCTACTACGGCATCTAGTTCAGTTTCTTCACTGATTCCACTTTGTTCCCCCTCTAGCATATACCTACTGCCTAAATCTTTAATAGCATTCATAATCATTTCATAATCATTACTTGTAATTACAAGATTTGATTCTATTTGTTCTAGTATTCCTTTATAAAGATTATATTCAGCTAAATCACTTGCTTCTTTAGTATTAGCTTTCTTAACTCTTTCCTCTCTAATTACCATATCAGCATGAGCTCTTTTACAAGCTTCATTATATATTGTACTAAGTTCTTTTGACTGAGCTTTATTAAGAGGAGAGTCACCCTCTGGGAATAATAACTTGTGAACATCTATAAGTCTACGATATGATTTCCAAGCATTCCAATCTTCTGGTCTAATATAAGGATAATCCCCATCACACATAAGATTATAATTTTTGGCTCTAATGGCTTGCAAACGATCTAGCGTTACCTTTAATGATTTTAGTTCATCAGTAAGCTTTAAAGATTCAAGCTTACTTTCTATTATTGAAATATAATTAGTTAAAACATTGACAAGCACACTGCCATTTTTTTCAACACTATTAGTTTCTACCTGGGACACGTGTCTCACCATCCTTCAACTGTTTTTCAAATGCTAAGCTAGCATTTATTAAGTTATAAGCCTTTTCTCTAGTTTCATTAGTAAAGTCTTTTCCAAATAATTCATTATACTCTTGAATTTTAGAATCAAAACCGAAGCCTCTATTACAAGCTTGTATATAACTTATATTCTCATTAGAGTTAACATCAAACATATCAAAACAGAATAATAATTTAAAATCGGGTGAACCATCAATAGCGATTTTATCACCATAAGCTTCTAGTAATTCTTCACAATTCTTTTTAGATAAAGAAACTGTTACAAAGCAAAATCTTACATTTTTATTAGGTCCAAATCTCATCGGCCTATATTTTCTTACAAAATGTTTTAATACTGCATTTGAGCATCCTTTGCCTTCAATATAATCAAGTTTGCGTCTACCTTCATACTTAATGCCAGAGTTTATTGGATACTTATCAAGTCTATTACAAAGATCAAAAACACCAATTCGTGAATTAAGCAATCTTTTTGCGTCTCTAATGTCCATCTCTAAATAATCAGGAGCAAAAAGAATTATATTCTTCCTAGTATTTTGCTCATAGTCAGATAAAATGTCTTCTTCATCTATTTCATCATCTATTTCTTCATCTTCTCCGTAAACAAGAATATCAACGTCAAATATTTCTTCAAATGCATTTGATAACTCTTCAAATGTTTCAAGAAGTAGTTCTTCCTCTTCACGAACTCCCTTAAGTGCCTTATCTTCATCAAAGTTATCCATCATTTTACCATTTGCTTTTAAGCTCTCTAAATAAGTGTCATAATATGCAATATAATTATCAGCAATGCTCATTAAATTAGGAAATTTAGGATTAGATGCATAAGCATCAAAAGATCTATCATTATAATTAACAATATCCTTAGCCTTTAAATATGCAAGATTACAATTGTTTAATACATTTTCATCTAATGGCTCAAATGTAAAGATAAACTTTCTAACAGGCTCTAACTTTATTTCTTCTTTAGTTTCTTTTTCTATTTCAATAACTTCTTCAGGAGTAACACTTACTTTAACTTCAGTCTCTTCTTTTGAAGTTTCAGCATGATGTTCAATAGTTAAAGTCTTCTTGCTTTCTTCTTGTTTCTTCTTAGCTTCTTCTTCCTGATTTAATAATATATTATATTTACTTATTATATTTGGATAAATAACATTTCTAATATCATTTACTTGTTTACTACTAATTTTACCACCATAGTAAAGTCTTTCTATATTCTCTGGATACAAATAATTATTAAAATCATAAAGAATTAATCCAAAGTCTATAATAAATGCCTCTGCTTCTGCATCATAATTAGAATACTTTCTAAATCTATTTCTATCAAAAGGTGCATCATCAATTACTTGAGTATTAGTAGTAGTTTCTTCATATCTAGTAGAAATACCAGCAATAGCAGCAAGTATTTTATCATATTCATATGGAGCAAGAGTAGATCTACTAATCTTATTAGTATCTACCTTTTCAATCTTTTCTTCTTCTTTAACACTACCAATTATGCTTTCAAACTTTTCATAATTAATTACTTGAGCCTTCTTAGCTTCAAATTCTTCTTTGTCTTTTCTGTTAGATGCAATAGCGCCAGAAAGATCTTCTACAAACGCAATTATTTCACTATATTCAAGTTCACGTTGAATCTTCAAAAATTGAACTAATTTGTTAAAGTCTTCTTTACTTATATTACCAGATAAAACATATTTACCTTTTTCTTTCTTAACAACTCTTTTAATAATAGGAGAATAAATATCATTTCCTTCAAGTTCTCTAACTTTATATCTAAGAGCTAATCTTTCCTGGTCATATAACTTCTTTAAGTCTTTAAAGATTTCTTGTGTTCTTTTAGTTTGTGGCCAATCTGGGCGATCACCATTATATGAAATTAAAAGCTCAAGTACTTCAGTAAATTCATACTTCTTACCACCAATACTAATTAAGTCTTCTATAAACGCTTTATACTTTTTAATGTTTTCTGGTTTAACATCTAAGCTATTATAATCACAAAAATTATTAGCAAACATTGAATTGATTAATTCAATCTTCTTAACACACTTTTCTAATTGCTTTTTATATTCTGCTAATTGTGGTTTATTTTCAGCATCATTCACATAATTTAAAAGATAAGTTATCAAATTTTCATAGCCATTCATTTATTATACTCCCTACCTTCACTCATTACTTTAGAATAATTCTCTAAAAATAATTTCTTGCATTCACTAAATAAATACACATCAATATCATGCTCAATACCATACTTAGCAAGCAATTCTCTACTAACCGCTATTCTTTCGTCTTGATCATCAATTGAATTAATAGCCTTTATAATATCTTGTTTTAAGCGCTCACCACTACCGTCTTTATCTAAAACTAAGTATTGTCTTAAAATTGTATTAATCTTATCAACATCACTCATTGGAGCATTTCCATTCGTATAAACCATGTTTTCTAAATCCTTTAGTGAAACATTAGTATACATATTCTCATATTTATTAACCTTTAAAAACATATTATAGTACTTAATTAATCTTTCATAGTCATCTGGTTCATACTTTTTTATTAATTCTACATAATCTCCTAGTTCAGAAGAAGTTACATTAATGTTTTCCATAGCACACACTCCTACTATACAGTAATTATATAATAAAAAAACTATATTGTAAATCAATATAGTCTTTTTATATTTCTAAGTACATTAGTAAATCTAACACTACTAATCTCTTTTGATATACCTTCATCATTAATGAAAGATCTAACTAGATACTCTCTTTCAGTTCTAATAGCTCTAACAACATCCATCCTTACTACAGAACCAAGAATTTCATCCAATGAAAAATCTTCTTCTAAAATCTTATGATTAGACTTAATAACTGCGCTAACAATCCTATCAACACTGTAAGGATATTTCTCAGGATCAGAGTAATACTCTATCTTTCTAACGTTGTTAATAACCCTACACATAGTTTTATAGTCAATACGTTTATTATATAAGTTAACTATTTCTATAGCTTCACTAATCTTACGATTAATAACTTCTTCATCTTTGTCTAAAAATATTCTTCTAAATTCCTCCATATTATAAGGAGACCTAAAAATTGCATAGAAATACAATCTATTTAAAGTAAATAAAATATCTTCTTCATCTTCTTCTTTATTATATTCTCCTTTTAATACACACTTACATCTACTAATAAAATCACTAGTAAAGCATCTAAACATTTCACTCTTAAAAGGAGGGATACTCTTTCTAGATTCTTCATTAATCTCACTAAATGTCTTTAAAAAGAATCTATAATTATCTATATAATAACTATCTTCTTCACTCGTTTTAGAATCAAATGTTGGATCAAAGAAATAAACACCATCAACACCATACTTAGGATCTACTACTCTTGAAACAGCTCTTTCATGTCCAGATTTATCTTCATGAGTTAAATACTCAGAAAACACTTCAATGCCTAGTCTACTAAGCACTGCTTTATAAAGAGCAATATATCCACTACACACAATAGAATCCCCATTTAATACACAAGATAAATCTCTAGAAATGTACTCATAGTCTGAATCTTTCTCTTTATTATATATTCTAGATTTAACTAAATCATAAACATAAACCATATTCTCTAAAGGTGACAAATTTAGTTTTCTAATATCTGAAGCAAGAGCTTCTACTTTATTTAAAGTACTAATAGTATCGTCAACAGTTAAATATTCACTATTACCTTCAACATTTAAATATATATTATTCAAATATTTACTATACTTATTCTTTATCTCTTTCACCTTATCAATATCGCCATAACTAATTTTATCTTTTAAAACAATTTTCTTCTTTAATAAAATGGGATTATCCTCAATGTATTTAAGAGGATCACTACTAAACAAATATAAATGAACATAGTCAACATAGTCCCAAAGATAAGAAGGATTATTAAGTATATTTTCATATGACCTTAAAAAATATCTAACAGAAATATCTTCTAATGACATATTATCAACAAGTTTTTTAAGATATGGATAATCTTCCATAAAAGTATCTTTAATCTTAGAAGAACTATTAAACACACTCTCTAAAGTTTTATTAAAACGAGTATGCGCTGTAATAATAATATTCCCATGATAGATATCTAAATCATAAGTTTTTCTTATTTTTGCAAGCCTAGATATATCATATATAGTCTCGTCGGTTATATTAAGTTCAATTTTCATGTTTTACCTCCAATTATATATGTCTTTTTAATCTATTAGAATTTATATTTCTATATAAATAATTATCTAAGAAAATACAGAAGCTATCAGAATCTACTATTGAAAGATTAATACCCATAGCTTTCATAAAATCATCTATATTACTAGTCTTAAATATCTCTTTATAAGATTTACTAAATTCTTTATTAATATGATATTGATAAACAATATAAGGCGCAAAGAACATAGCAAAACAATGATTAATACAATCTACTACGCTATAGTTAGAATTATAAAGAGTATTAAAGAAATTTAAAGATGATTCATAGTCACCTTTATGAACTTCATTAAAAGAATCAATATTATAACTTCCATGAAGAGCAAAAGATTCAATATAATTACACCATTCTATTGCTTCAAAAGTAGAAACAGTAAAGTCTTTAGCTCTTAACTTAGCATGAACTTCACAGTCAAATAAAGAATTATCTTTAACAAAATCTAAGAATAACATTTCACTGCTAATAGCTACAGTTTCAGATAAAAGACGTCTTCCAAAATCTTCTTTTGGATAATGCTCATCTATATAATGTGCTATTTCATGAGCGTATATAATAGCCTCAACACTCTTTCCAGAGTTAGACAAAAAAGCATTAGTTGAACTATTTTCTCCCCTAACATGGTTAACTAAAAGAATACTAGTATCTTCATCACTAATAGTGTCATCATTATTACATAAATGAATATCACCATTATTAACAAGCTCATCGATATCTATACGAATACCAATACTTTTATAAAAATCATTAACTAACTTTACTTTAGAATAATAGTCCATACGAGGGCAATTATAATAATCATAAAATGTTAAATTCTTATCTCTATATTTATATAAAATCTTTAAAACACTAACAGCAATACTTCTTATTTCCCTAACATTAGAAGAAATAAAACTAAATTCATCTTTAGAAACACTATTAAAATAATTATTAATATGTAATTCTTTTTCTTCTCTAGGTAAATCAGAAAACTTCATAATTACCCCCTTTCACTAGCAATATATTCTACTAATAATTAAGCTATAAGTCAAATAAAAGAAGCGAAGTATCTTCGCTTCTTATTAATTACTTCTTAATTTAGCATTTAGTTTATTTTCTACTTCACTAATAATGTTATTAAATGTATTCATAACTTCTTCTTCAGTTAAAGTTCTAGTTTCATCTTTAAATGTTAAAGAATATGCCATAGATTTTTTACCAGGTTCTATATCTTTATATATATCAAATATAGTAATTGTATTTAAAGCTCTTCCCCCAGCTTTTTTAATAGCATCTTCTACTTCTTTACTAGTTACTTTATTATCAACTATAAATGCTACATCTTTATATATACTAGGATATTTAGATATCTCTTTAAACTTCATAGCACCTGTTCTAATAGAAAGTAATTTACTTAAATTAATTTCCATTACATAAACATCGTCTTTACTAATATTAGGATGAAGTTTACCAATAATACCTACATTCATTCCATTAACATTAATAGATGCACTTACTCCAGGATGTAGTTCACTAGGAATAGAATCATCTACTACTAAACTATATCTACCATTATATCCAAGGAAATATAAAAGTTCTTCCATTATACCTTTAATATGATAGAAATCTACTTTTTCCTTGTGTACATCAATAGTAAATTCTCCACTCATAAGAGCAGCTAGTTTAAGTTCTTCCTTATAACCTTCATCATCTTTAAAGAATCCTTTACCTACTTCAAATATAGAAATATCACTATTATTATGAGATTTATTATATTTATAAACTTCATGTAATGAATAAAGTAAACTATATCTTAAAGTATCTCTGTCTTCACTCATAGGGTCATTTAAAACTACTTCTGTGAAAACATCCTTAGTAAACTTATGAACTTCACTATTAGGAATTAAAGTATAACTCATAGTTTCATTAAGACCTAAATCAGCCATTTTATGTTTAATACTTCTCTTAGTCTTATCATAAGTTCCTCTTATAGTAGGAAGACTAGGTAACTTACCAATAATCTTATCCATTCCATAAATTCTTCCAACTTCTTCAATTAAATCTTCAGCTATTTTAATATCTCTTCTTCTAGAAGGAACAGTAACTACTAAACCATTTTCTTCTTTAGTAGTAAATCCAAGTCTATCAAAAATAGATATAACTTCTTCTTTACTTATTTCAATACCAAGAACTGATTTAATCTTATCAATACTAATATTAATAGCAGTATCAGACATATCAGCTTTATTGTATTCTACTAAGCCGCCTACTATAGTAGCATCTGCGTATTTTTCTAAAAGTGCACAGCTTCTTTCTATAGCCATGTATGTTCTTTTTGAATCAAGACCTTTTTCAAATCTATTAGATGCTTCACTTCTTAAAATCTTTTTACTTGTTTTTCTAATCTTAATTGGATCAAATATAGCTGACTCAATAATGATGTTTTTAGTATCATCTTCTACTTCTGTAGAAAGTCCACCCATTACTCCAGCAAGTCCTACTGCTTTTTCCTTATCAGCTATAACAATGTCTTCATTAGATAAAACTCTTTCATTAGAATCAAGAGTAGTTAATTTTTCTCCCTCTATTGCATTTCTTACTACTAAAGTATTACCTAGTCTATCAGCATCATAATAATGAAGTGGTTGACCAGTTTCAAGCATTACATAGTTAGAAATATCAACAACATTGTTAATAGGTCTAATACCGCTTGCTATTAGTCTTGCTTTAATAAAATCAGGACTTTCTTTAATAGTTACATTAATAGCTTTTTTAGCAAGGAATAATGAGCAGTCATCAGTTTTAACCTCTACATTAAACATATTATTAACGTTTTCACTATTAGAGTTATAACTTAAATCAATATCTTTTACTTTCTTATTATAAATAGCACCTAGTTCATAGGCCATTCCAATTACGCTAAGAAGGTCTCCTCTGTTACTAGTAAGTTCAAAATCAATTACTTGGTCATCATACCCTAGCGCCTTAATAGCATCAACTCCTAGCTCCGTATCAGCTGGAAGCTCATGAATACCTTCTTTATCTTCTGGCTTTAAGAATTTATTATCTAGTCCAAGCTCAGCGATAGAGCAAAGCATACCATTAGATACTTGTCCTCTGATAGTGCCTTTCTTAATTTCTCCTCCAGGAAGAACAGCACCATCTAAGGCAACTATTACTTTGATGCCTTCTCTAGCATTAGGAGCTCCACATACTATATCTAAAACTTCACTTCCAATATTAACTTTGCAGCAATGAAGATGATCGCTATCAGGATGATTAGTGCACTCTACTATTTGTCCAGTAACTAATTTACTAGCATTAATAAGGTTACCTGCATAATCGTATTCATTACCAACACTAGTCATACTTTCAGCTATATCATTAATTGTTAAATCATTATCTAAATCAATATAATCAGATACAAATTTTCTACTTAAAAGCATTAGTCCACATCCTTTCTATCGAATTGTTCAATAAATCTAATATCATTTCCATATATTGTTCTAATATCAGGAATAGCATATTTAAACATAGCCATTCTATCCATTCCTGTACCAAATGCAAATCCTTGATATACACTTGGGTCATATCCACTCATAGAAAGAACATTAGGATGTACCATACCAGCACCTAATACTTCAATCCATCCAGTTTGCTTACATAAAGCGCATCCCTTACCGCCACATTTAAAACATGTTACATCAACTTCAACACTAGGTTCAGTAAATGGGAAATAACTAGGTCTAAATCTAACTTCAGTTTTTTCACCTAATACTCTTTTCATCATTACTTCTAGTGTTCCTTTTAAATCAGCCATAGAAATATTCTTATCTATAACTAATCCTTCTATTTGCATAAATTGATGAGAGTGTGTTGCATCTTCATCTCTTCTATATACTTTACCAGGGCAAACTATTCTAATAGGTCCTTTATCAGTATTTGATTCCATAGCTCTTACCTGTGCTGTAGATGTTTGACTTCTAAGTAAATAGTTTTCTACTTCATCCTTTAAATAGAATGTATCTTGTGCATCTCTAGCAGGATGACCTTTAGGTAAATTTAACTTTTGGAAACAGTTCTCATCACTTTCAAGTTCTGGTCCTTCAAAAACAGTATAACCCATAGATACAAATAAATCTTCAAACTCTTCAGTTATTCTAGTCATTGGATGAAGAGAACCTCTTTTAATCTTTTTACCAGGTAAAGTAATATCGATAGATTCTTTCTCTAATTTTTCATTTAAAATAGCATCATTAATCTCTTTTTCCTTACTAGCAATTAACTCATTAACACTTTCTCTTAAAGCATTAACCATTTGTCCTACTTCTTTCTTTTCTTCATTTGGAACACTTCCCATTAACTTAGAAAGCTCTGTTACATAGCCACTTTTACCTACATACTTAGCTTTAATATTAGTAACATCTTGATTAGTTTTAACACTATCAATTTCACTTTTAAGTTCTGCTAAAATTCCATCAATCTTTTCTTTCATATTTACCCTTCTTTCTAAAATAAAAAATCACAACGTAGACGAGCCATATAACTCTGTACCATTCTACTTTGTGATTTATATTCACCTTTTATATTTTAACGCTTATCAGCGGATAATTCTGCTCCAGAAAATGAAATTCATTTTATAGACTACTAAAGACTTTCACCAATTGTCTTCTCTCTAAAAATAAAACTATAAAACTACTTAGTTTTCCTTCATCACATTTCTACAAGTATTTTAATCTATTTAAAACAATATGTCAATCTGTCTTACAAAAACAAAAGAATAATAAAGTAATCTTAACAATATAATTAACTTTATCATTCTTTATTATATCCTCTTATATTTAATTATCTATGTAATGATTCGTGAACACTATTATAACCTTCATATAACTTATCTACATATATTTTAGATACAGTTTCATTTGAAAGTTTAGTAGTGCTTATGTTATGACTTCTTACATAATCAAGTTTTTCTTTAAATGAAGCCATTTCTTCTTCGCTAAGCATTTTACCTTTTTCAAATATAAAGTCTAATCTAGGAGAATTAGATTCAATAATCTCATTAATAAGACTAAAAGCATCAGAATTTTTAATATATGCTTTTAAATTGTGCTCTGCATTTTGATAATAAGAAGAAGCATCCTTGTAATAAGGTCTCCTTGGTGTATATTCTTGTGTCTCTCCATCTATTAGTTTTGGAAGAGAACTTTCATAATATTTCTTAGCATCTTCAAAAACTCTTACTTTCTCAACAAAGCCCATGTTAATTCCTCCTATATATTTATATACTTATAAGTACGTGAATACCCATTTAAAGTATTATAGTAAATCTCAGTCAAATTATGACCTAATTCCATTCTCCTTTTAACTTCTTCCCATATCACATTAGAAAACATATCATTTTCAGTTAGTGACTTATAAACAAGCTCTTCATCACTAAGAGATTCAAGTGCTCTAATGTAATCATAATAAACTTCTACAAAACCCATACCAAGACCTCCATACCCTTGATTAAATATTATCACTTTTTTTATATAAAATCAATTAATATATGCTATAATAGCGATATGCAAATAGGAAAATACACCCTAGATGATGAGCAAATGAAAGCAGCTACTTCCAAAAATAAATATACTCTTTTATCAGCGGGAGCGGGAAGTGGCAAATCTCTCACTATCCTAGGAAGAATCAATTATCTAATAAAGGAAGAGAATATAAAGGAAGATGAAATATTATGCATATCTTTTACTAATGCATCAAGCACTAGTCTGAAAGATAAAATAAGAAAGGAGTTAAATAAAAACATAGATGTCTATACATTTCATAAACTAGGCTTAAAAATACTTGAAAACAAATATGATATATCAAACGAAAACACTATTGAATATATAATAGATGAAATGTTTAGTAGCATTATAAAAAAGAAAAAGAATATATTATTTAAATACTTATCTGTTGAAAATATATGTGAATATTTAAAAAAAGAAAAAGAAATAAATAACTTAAAATCATTAATAATAAAATTTATAAAACTATTTAAATCTAGTGACTATAAACTAGAAAGTTTTACTATGTTTCATAAACAAATTAAAACATTGTTCAATATAAGACATTATAGAAAAGAAAAACTATTTCTAATAATAGTAATAAATGTATACTTAAAATATACTAATTATTTAAATGATAATAATGAAATAGACTTTGAAGATATGATAATAAAAGCAAAAGAAAATGTTAATAACACATCAGTTATTAACAAATATAAACATATAATCATAGATGAATTTCAAGATACTTCAATTACTAGATTTAATCTAATAAAAGCAATTATTGATAAAACAGATGCTTCTTTATTTGTAGTAGGAGATGACTTTCAATCAATATATAGATTCACAGGATGCAATTTGGATCTATTCTTAAACTTCAAAGACTACTTTAAAGACTCTAATATATTAAAACTAGAAAACACATATAGAAATTCAAATGAACTAATAAAAACAGCGGGATTATTTATAATGAAAAATCCTCTTCAAATTAAAAAGAACTTAAAAAGTAATAAAAGTGTTTATAAACCAATAGAAATAATATACATGAAAAATATAAAAGAAGAATTTGAATTATTAATAAATAATGTTTATAACACCCTAGGTAATAACATACTAGTCCTAGGAAGAAATAATAATGACATTTATAAATACTTAAATGATAATTTCTATGTTGATAACAATAAAGTTATCTACAGAAAAAATAAAGATATAAATATAACATATCTAACTATTCATAAATCTAAAGGATTAGAAAGTGAAAATGTAATAGTATTAAATAATATTAATAATGTATTTCCTTCTAAAATTGAAAATGAAAGAATATTAAGGCTAGTAACAAAAGAAAAAGAATATTTTCCTTATGAAGAAGAAAGAAGACTATTCTATGTAGCACTAACGAGAACTAAAAACAAAGTATTTTTAGTAACAGAAAAAAATAAAGAATCCCTTTTTATAAAAGAGATTCAAAAATATTTATAAATTGTTACTAATAATAGCAAATTCTTCTATAGTTAATTCTTCTGCTCTGCAAGTTAGATCTTTATCAAAAGTTCTAAGAGTTTCTTCAATTCTATCTAAGTTATAACTTCTTAAATTATTTCTTAAGTTCTTTCTCTTTTGCTTAAAAGAATCCTTAACTAGTCTGAAAAATAATTCTTCATTATTAAGTTTAATTAAATTATCTCTTCTAGTAAACTTAATAACAATACTATCTACTTTAGGTTTAGGAACAAAGCAATTTTTAGAAACCAAGCATACTTTTTCTATATTAAAATAGTATTGAAGAAATACAGATAAACTATTATAGTCCTTAGTTCTAGGTTTAGCACTAAATCTATCACCTACTTCTTTTTGAACCATAACAATCATTTCATTTACTTCTTTTTCCTCCATTACTTTAGTAATAATAGGTGTAGTAATGTAGTAAGGTAAATTAGCAATTAAACTAATATGTTTATATTTATACTTCTTTAAAGCATCTTTTAAATTAACTTTTAGAAAATCCTCATAGACCACTTCTAAATTATCACTATCTATTTTAGATAGTTCTTCTTTTAATCTAGTATCTATTTCAAATGCTACTACAGGTACTCCTTTTTTAACAAGTAACTTAGTAATAGCACCACTTCCAGGACCTACTTCTATAATAATAGAATCTTCTTTAACTTTAGAAGATTCTACAATTTTTCTTTTGATATTATCATCAATTAAAAAGTTTTGTCCTAGACTTTTTTTAAAATCAAAGTCTTTCATTATCTATACCTATTCCCTCTATAAGTAATATAGTTATCACTATAGGCATCAGATTGCCATGATCTAAAACTAAAATACCTATTATTTCTTACACCAGAAAGTCCGTCATTAACAGCTTGAACAATTTCATCTTTTCTAGTAAACTCAGCTAAAGTTCCATCGTTATTTAAATACCTATAATAATATCCATCTAAATATCCTGAGAACTGACCAGGTCTTTTAACAACATCAACAGGACTAATATTATAATAATCAGCTCTGTTTAAGATAACACTCATAACAGCTAAAGCATCATCTTTGTTTCTAGCGCATTCGCTAGCTACAACTGCCACAAAGAAATCATATTCATCACTTTTAAGTTCATATTTTCTATTATTAAGAGTAACATTAAATCCTTTTTCAGGTAGATTAATATATCTAAGTAAAGCAGGATTTTCTTCAATATATATTTCCTCTTTATTATCTATAAATACAACTTGACTAAGTTTTTTATCATCAGTATTATTCTGAGTTTTTATGTGCTCGAAAACAACATTTGAGCCTCTGTCAAATGTTACAATAATGAGTAAAGTTAAAAATAATCTTGCAAAAGCAAACCACTTTTTAGGCTTATATTTTCTCATTGTTTTCTTATCCTTCCACTACTACAATTATATCAAAATCAGCTAATCTTGTCAAAGATTCTAAACACATTTGAAGTGGTTTTTTCCCTTATTTCATCTATGTTTATATTAAGTTGCTCACTTAAAAAATTAGCTATAAGAGCTATGTTCTTACTTTCATTAACACTGCCTCTTAAAGGCTCGGGACTAAGATATGGAGAATCAGTCTCTAATATAATATATTCTAGTGGTATTTCCTTTAGAACATCTATCAATTTAGAGTTCTTAAAAGTTACTACTCCACCTATTCCCAAAACAAAACCAAGCTTAATATATTCCCTAGCTGTTTCAATTGAACCACTAAAACAATGAATAACTCCCTTTACTTTATATTCCTTTAATATACGAAGTGTATCATCAGTAGCGTTTCTACTATGAACAACAACAGGTAAATTGAATTCCTGAGCTAAAGATAGAAATTCTCTAAATACTTTAATTTGTAAATCACGAGTATCTTTTTCATAATAGTAATCTAGCCCTATCTCGCCTATTGCCACTACTTTATTATTACTAATCATATCTCTAAAAGGTTTCATATCAAAATCAAATTCTTTTACTTCTTCTGGATGAACACCAATACACGTAAAAACACTAGGATATTTCCTAGATAACTCTAATGCCTCAATACTAGTTTTTAAATCAGTAGCAGCATTAATCATAATTTTAACATTATTATTAATTGCATTATCTACATATTTTTCTGCCACATCCTCTTCAATATGGCAATGACTATCAATAAACATACCTCTCCTAATCTTCAATAGAAAAGTACTTAATAATTAAAAATACAAATGACAAAAGAAAGATAACATCATAAAAATGATTAATACCTTTATTTATCATAAATACTATAACTATTGATGAAGCAATTACTGCTTTTACTGCTCTTTTTACTACTCTACTGCATTTAGCAAATATTTTCATAAAAATCACGATTATTATAATACCACAAATAATAACAAATTAAATAAAATCGACAAAAAAAGTGTCTTTTAGACACTTATTTTTACAATTTATTTTTCTTCTTTATCTATTCTAGCAAATAGTATTTCATTCTTCATATTAGTATAAGTACTATCACTATCAAAAGAAGCATTTCTATTATCTGCATTTAATTGCTTAAATATGCTTTCGCTTGTATCTGGAAGAAAAGGACTTAGTAAAATAGCACATACCCTTATAGATTCTAAAAGATTATAAATAACTGTTTCTAGTCTATCTTTTTTATCTTCTTCTTTAGCTAAAGCCCAAGGAGTAGTTTCATCAATATATTTGTTAGCTCTTCTTAGCACTTCAAATATACATTCAAGTGCGTATCCCACTTCAAGGCTATCCATTTTCTTTTCAACATTACTATCTAAATCATTTACTAAATCAATTAATTCTTTATCAATACTTTCTGTAACTTTAGTATTCTTAACAGTACCATCAAAATACTTATTAGCCATTGATATTGTTCTATTAACAAGGTTACCAAGTACATTAGCAAGATCACCATTAGTTCTGTTAATTAAAGCCTCTTCTGAAAAAGTACCATCACTACCAAAAGGAACTTCTCTTAATACAAAATATCTAACAGCGTCTACTCCATAGTCATTAATATATTCTCTTGGATCTTTATAATTACCTAAGCTCTTAGAAATCTTGCCACCATCTATAACTAACCAACCATGTCCAAATACTTTATGAGGAAGTGGTAAATCTAATGCCATTAACATTATAGGCCATACGATAGTGTGGAATCTTACTATTTCTTTTCCAACTATATGTAAATCAGCAGGCCAATACTTTTTAAAGTTAGTATCATCTTCTGATAAATAACCTAAAGCTGAAATATAATTTGATAAGGCATCAATCCAAACATAAACAACATGTTTTTCATCAAATGTAACAGGAATACCCCAGTTTACTGATACTCTTGAAACACATAAATCTTCTAGTCCTGGCTTAATAAAGTTATTAATCATTTCATTTTTTCTAGACTCAGGTTGTATAAAATCAGGATGCTCTTCATAATACTTAATTAATCTATCTTGATATTTAGATAATTTTAGGAAGTAAGCCTCTTCTGATACTAAATTAACTTCTCTTCCGCAGTCAGGACATTTTCCATCTACAAGTTGGCTTTCTGTCCAGAAAGATTCACAAGGTGTGCAGTAAAGCCCACTATAGCTTCCCTTATAAATATCTCCTTGATCATATAATTTTTTAAAAATCTTTTGAACACATTTAACA
>JAEEGL012509109.1_pt1 | contig 21431 bp, 21 predicted proteins | sample 9134231 | NCBI WGS metagenome assembly JAEEGL01 (sample SAMN16246548, study PRJNA631951) | gut metagenome | biome: gut microbiome; feature: rumen; material: fiber-attached | host: Bos | place: Iran: Karaj | collected 2018-10
AGGCGATCAAATTTGGGTTAAATGCTTGGGTGTTGACAACCGCGGCAAATGGAAACTTTCTGCCAAACGTGTTGATCAAGAAACAGGCGAAGATTTGGAAAAATAATTTTCCATACTTTATAAACAAACAAGCCTCTCTTTCGAGAGGCTTGTTTGTTTCTTCTAGAAGCTCTAGTGCAAAACGCGCATTACCGGCACATTTGCAGAACGGAACACCGTTTTCAGTCATAACATCCCTTATCTCCATAAGGGGATCAAAGTAACCGGAAGCCCGCACTTCCCGTGCCAGACTTCTAACTCGTTCAAGCTTTTCGAGCCTTTCCATAATTATAATTTTAAAAAATGAACATAATCACACACTTTGGAATCATCCTATCATACATATTTTTTTATCAATATTTTTTTGAAGAAAATCTGATCTTGAAAATTAAATTAGACGGAATCTTTAAGCGTGACCGGTTTCGTATATAAACCGATCTAAATCGACCTTTGTTTCATCCATCGCTTTTTCCCATTTAAGCTCATCTTCGGTATGAAACAAAATCTGATTTGAAGCGTCTGCCACAAGCCAATCGTTATTCAGCAATTCGCGCTCAAGTTGCTTCGGCTCCCACGAACAATAGCCGAGTGCCACCAAATTTTCGTGCGGCCCGATCCCGTAAGCAATATCTTTTAAAACATCTAAGCTTGAAGAAACGGCAACCTGATCATCAACCTGAAAAGTGCCGGGTCTCACATATTCGGCACTATGAAGCACAAATCCTCTGATTTTTTCCAAAGGCCCGCCCTGATATAAAAACATCTGTTCCAAATTTTCAAAACGCCCTGCTTCCAGAGGAACCGCCAAATCAGACAAAGAAAAATCTTTCAGCTTTTTATTAATCACAAAACCCATGGCGCCTTCTTTGCCATGTGAACAAACATAAATAACGCTCTTGTGAAAAGACTCATCGTCAATTCTCGAGGTAGAAACCAAAAACTTTCCGGTCAAATATTTATCACCGATAAGAGCCATTTATTGTACATATCCTAAAATTATATTTGTTCAATTACAAAAGTTATTATATCATATTTTCGAAAAAAAGAAAACATTTTTAAATACCATTTCATATGCACGCATTCTTTTCTTATATAGTATTTTTGTTTTTAAGTTTCAACGTTTCTGCCCCGCTTGCGGCAGAAATCGTCTTTGAACCTGACGACAGCGATATTCCAGAAAGAATCCGTCCCGACTTTATATCAGGCTCAAATCTTCCCCACCCCATCCAAATGCGCGAAATTCTTAAAAACGCCGAAAGCACGCCTCTCGGCAAACTTTTAGTTCTGGGGCGTTATTTCGATGCGCGTTATCCGGGTGAAAAACTCGAATTTGATTTTTCGGAAGACGTGTCTCTTATTTTTCCGGATCTTTCCGCTCAAGAACTTCAAAAAGCAACAAATTATATCCGTACAGCCGTCTACATATATCGAAAGACACAAGAAAAAGTCAAAGAAGTTCAACAGCAAGCCTTAACGCCAAAGGATCCGCCACTTGTCGTTAAAGATGACGAATACGCCATTATCGGCGACAGAGAATATACCCCGACACCTGAAAATCAAGTCGCCGTCATATCCGACTTTAAAAAAGTAATCGGCTATAGCCATAACAAGCGCGAAATTGAAGCAATGGAACAATGGCTTTATCGTTCAAGCCAAGACCCCCGTTCAACAGATATGGAAAAATTCAAACAAATGCTGTCTAAAATCGAATTTTCAAAAATACCTGCTTATGGGGTTACGCTTCCGTCTCCGTTTGTCGGCAACGCGGGTATCGGCAAATGGGTTGAACAAGCCTCAATCAAAGCACGCCTTATTTCCGATACGGCTCGAATTTCAAACACCAAAGAAATAATAGCAGCTTTGCACTTAGATATTCCCAATCACAGAATCATCTTAGCAACTAATTTAGACGCACAACATCAAAAGCCTGTCATTCATCTGAAAAATGCCGAAAACATCGAATCTTATGAAGTGTTTTATCCCCTTCCCGTCCAAGTCATTCATCGGCAAATGTTAGGGGCTTATCGCGGAAATTTTGCATTTCCGATTAAGCTAAAGCTCATCGATCCGAACAAACCGATTTCTTTTGATGCCGAAATTTCGTTCCAAAATTGCGATTCCGAACTTGAATGCGAGATGCAAACTCTGACGCCTTCTCTCAGCATAGCCTCCGAGTTATCGGATTCTGCAACATCATCTTCAATGAGCAACTTTATCCATCAAAGTTTATACAACATTCCTCAGGAAAAAAACAAATATGTCAAACTTGAAAACATCTCATTGACCGAAAACCCGGAAACAAAAGACAAAGACACAATTAATTTTGAATTCAAAACGAAGGCAACGCCTAAAAACATAGCTCTTTTTCTCGAAAACGAACAAGGAACAGTTTTCAGCGCACCTCAAATTATCAGTGCGAATAAAAACACATACATTAAAACCACGGCCATTGAAAATTCGTCCGACTTTTTGAAAAAACCGCTGACATTAACATTTCGCCTTAACAATTATGCCACTTTGAGACAAACCATTGTGCCTCAAGACGTTTCTTTTTCTGATGAGCAACACAATCTTTCGGCTATATACTTGTTGTTTTTTATGATTGGTCTCTTTTTTTACATCACCCCGTTCGGCTTTGCTTTAATCGCCTTGCCGTCTTTTTCAAAAGCACAAAACAACGCCTATTTGAATTATGCCGGAACAAAATTAGCTATCCTGCTTGCCTTAAGTTTATGGGTTGGATTCAAGTTCTTTTCAAATCCGGAGTTATTATATTTTTCGCCAATCAATCATCTCTTTTGTTTGTTCGCCGTTTTTGTAATTTTGAATGTGCGATTCCTAACCTTTCATTTTAAATATCCGAAAGACAGAAAATCACCTGTTGTTTCAGGCGTTTTAGATGCTTTGCAAATTGCCGTCTTGCTCCCTTTCACAAACCTTGTTTTAACAGAAAAAGCTTTGCTTGGCATTCAAACATTATCTGTTTTTGAAACACTTGCGGCTTTTGCCTTTTTAACACTCGGACTTTTCTTACCCACTGTCATCGGCTTAATCTGTAAAAGCAAGAACATCAATGAAAAGGTTATTAACGTTTATCGACTCTTTTCATTAGCATTAACAGTCGTTGCGTGGTTAATGATTGCTTCAAGAATCTCTTTTTTGGTAACACCTCTGTCTTTACTTAAAATCACACTTGTTCTGCTTTCAGGGTTATTTGTCTTAAAATATCTGCTTTATTTTTGGGAAGCTTTATATAAAACACAGCTCCCGAAAAACTATATTTCAATCACTCAAAAAATACTGTTTGTTGTGTTTTTCGGTTCCGCGTTACTTCTGACTTCAGCACTAAACAAAGTCAGCACAAAAAAAACATGGCAAGATGTTCCGGATTTGTCCGACATAGAGCAAAAAGCATCAAACGGTGAAAATATTTTACTGACCTTTGAAATGCCTTCTTGTTTCTTGTGCAAATATAATCATATTGCAACGTTTGTTCCTTCAAACATTGAAGCACTTCAACAAAATTACAAAATCAAATATATTTCCGTTTTAGAAGATCAACCGAGTAACCAAACAAAGTCATATCTCAAAAAATATAAACGCTTACAGTTACCTTTATACGTTTTATATACCCCGCAGGCACCGCAAGGCGTCGTTTTACCCAAACTCATAACGCCGTTTGATTTGAGCGACACACTTGAAAATTTCGGTCTTTATCCCTCATCTTCTTCATTTAAATCGCTGCTTGAAAAAAGGCGCAAAAAGCTTTTTCGATAAATCCATAAATTGATGACGCCTAAAATAACGGATATTGAGCCGAATAAATACAAAAAATAATACCAATTCATCTCATTTTCCTGCATCAAAACCGTTTGCCGCCCGTTATGAATAAAAAGAATAGAAACGGCGGTTAGACCGAAAGCACTTATAAAACTCAAAAGCCACATCCGCTTTAACACCAAATCAGGTACGGAAAAAGCCGTTAAAACATAAATAAACACAAGCGCAATAAATAAAAAAATCTCCATATCATATCCCCGCTACATTTATCAAAGGATATATAATCACTTTTTAATTTTTCAACGCTAAAGATTAATCTTTTTCAAGCCCTATAATTCAAGCCCCACGGCTCGTAGCGCGCCGGATCATTACCCCAGTTCTCTCTAACCTTTACAAATAAGAAAAGATGTATTCTTTCCTCTAACATTTCTTCCAGCTCTTTGCGCGCCGCCATACCGATTTTTTTAATCATCTGTCCGGATTTTCCCAAAACAATGACCTTTTGATTGTCGCGCTCAACATAAATTGTCATTTCGGCTCTGACCGAGCCGTCTTCACGGCGTTCCCACAGTTCAGGCTCAACCGTTAAAGCATAAGGCAATTCATCATGCAAATATAAGAAAAGCTTTTCGCGCACAACTTCCGCCGTCAATAATTTAAGCGGCATATCAGACATCTGTTCTTCAGGATAAAACCACGGCGAAACGGGCAAATTTTCGGCCAAATAATGATAAAAATCATCAAGCCCCTCACTTGTTTGGGCCGAAACCATAAATGTTTCTTTGAAAGCGTATTTTGCATTCATTTCGGCGCTCAAAGAAAGAAGCTTTTCTTTTTTTACCAAATCTGTTTTGTTTAAAACCAAAAGTGTCTCAAGTTTTTCTTCACGTAACTTTTCAACAATAGCCGCTGTTTCATCATCAAAACCCCGCTTAGCATCAACAACCAACGCTACAATGTCGGCATCTTTCACCCCGTTCCATGCCGCGCTGACCATTGCTCTGTCAAGCCTGCGCTTTGGGTTAAATATGCCGGGCGTATCTAAAAACACAATCTGCGTATTTTCAAAAATGCCTATTCCTTTAATAACGGCACGTGTCGTCTGCGCTTTCGGCGAAACGATTGAAACCTTCGAACCCGCAAAATGATTTGTGATGGTCGATTTTCCGGCATTCGGCGCACCAATTAAACTCACAAAACCTGCGCGTGTTTCGACCTTATTTTCCATCCTTTGTTTCCAAAATTTTCAAAAGCTCTGCGGCAGCCGCCTGCTCGGCAATCTTTTTGTTTTTTCCCAAACCGACTGCTGTTCCCTGCCCTTCGACCGAAACTTCAATATAAAACAGCGGCTCGTGTTCCGTGCCTTCTTTTTTCAAAATTTGATATACGGGCGTTCCTGCCTTAATTCGATGAGCAAATTCCTGTAAAACGGTTTTGTTATCACGCTCCGGCGATGCGCTTTGCTGAATATATTTCTTAAAATGTCTGTCCACAAACGCAATCGCGGTCATAAAATCAGAATCTAAACAAATTGCGCCGATAACCGCTTCCATCACATCACACAAAACATTTTCGTTATCCGAAAGCGAAGCGGGATTAGCCCTGATATAATTATTGAGTTGAAGATCTCTTGCAACTGCGGCAACCGTTTCTTTACGAACAAGTTTAACAAAGCGTGGAGATAAAGCACCTTCCGGCTCGTCTTCAAACATAAAATAAAGCAGATGAGCCATTGAAACGCCCAAAACACGATCGCCCAAAAACTCTAAGCGTTCATAATTTTTTTTCACACTGCCCGTAATACTGCTATGCGTTAAAGCCTGTTTTAAAAGGGCTTCATTTTTAAATCGATATCCTAAACGAGCCTCTAAATCAGCCATTATAGAGCCCCTTAAAAAGTTTATGCCAACGAATGGCTCTCGGCCATGTCCAAGGCTTATACCATTTGCCTTTATCGCTGTGTGAAAAGAACAAAAAGCGTGCCTTACCGACCAAATTTTCTTCCGGCACAAAACCGACATGAACACGGCTGTCATCCGAACGGTCTCGGTTATCGCCCATCACAAAATAATGCCCTTCCGGCACGGTCAGTTTCGGTGTGTTATCAACTTTGTTTTCATAATCTGACATTTCTAAAATGCGATGTTTCATCCCCTCGGGCAATGTTTCAACATATTCCTGATACGTTTCCGGACGAACAACATATTCGCTTAAAACATATTCGCCCGTAAATTCTCTTTCAACAAGTTTGTCATTAAGATAAAGCCTGCCGCGGCTGACCTGAATGGTATCGCCGGGCAACCCGATAATGCGTTTAATAAAGTCCGTGCGATTATCCTTCGGATATTTAAAAACGACAATATCACCGCGTTTCGGGGCCGATTTCCAAATCCGCCCTTTAATCGGTGCAAGACTGAACGGAAAAGAATGTCTCGAATAACCGTATGTATATTTTGAAACAAACAAATAATCACCGACTTCCAATGTCGGATACATCGACCCTGACGGAATTCGAAACGGCTCGAAATACAAACTTCTGATTAAAAGCGCAATCAATACCGCATAAATAATTGTTTTTATCGTATCAAACAAACTTTCTTTCTTTTTTTCTTTTTTCATTTTAAAACCCGAATTAAAATAAACTTGAAATGAATATGATACATTTTGCTCTAATTATCAAGCACAATTTAAACTCTTTTTTCATAACCTAAAAATCACTTTAAAGCGGGTGCAGATAACAAGAAACACTCAAGTGCATAAAAAGCTCGAAGAATGAGCCAAATAATAAGACACCTTTCAGAATGCGAAGGGAGTGTACATGAACGTACATGACCAAGCATGAGGAAGGCGTCTGTATTAGTTAGCCATTATACGCATTTTTTTTAACGTAGCCAGTATTCAATGGTTGAAACAACCCTAACCTTTTTGTTAATTTGCTGCGATTCACTGGTGCTTGAAGTTTCTTCTCTCGGTAAAATCGAAAAAACACCTTGATTGGCATGTTTGATCTTACCGACCTTGCTCTTTGAACTTTTAGCAAATTCGGTGGCCGCATTCCGCGCATTTTGTGTCGCTTCTTCAAGCATTTTCGGCTTGATATCGTTCAATTTGGTAAACAGATACGAAACGGGAGAGCCGTAATCCGAATTAAAGATAATGCCTTTTGCAACCAAATCGCCTGATTTGTTCAAACTTGAGGCAACCAAATCAACATTTTGAGAACGAACCGTAATCGTCTGAGTCAAAATGAAACGAACGTTGTTATCATAATTACTGCGATAAGGATTGGCGTTCAAATCGTTTGTTTCCAAACGCCCGACGGTTATTTCATCTTCTTTAAAGCCGTTTTCTTTCAAAAATGATTGAATAATTTGCGTTTGATTTGAAATTTCTTTTTGCGCCTTTGAGACATCATTTCCGGTCACGACATATCTCATTTCCCAAATTGCCAAATCAGCTTTAACGTTTTGCTCTGCCAAACCCTTAACAACGACGGTATTTGCGCTTACTTTAGCCTTAAAATAATAATGTCCGATAAAAAAACCGCCCAAAGCCAAGCCCAGTGCAATAACAAAGGCTGCATTTGCTTTGAAATGTTTATGATGTTCTCTTCTCGGTCCGCGAGGCTCAAAATGACGCTCAAACGGACGCTTTTCATTTAAATTTTCAATTTTCGGCATATTTTTATTCTCCTTTTGATGTTACTGTCTAAATTATAATGGGCAAATTCTTTAAGTCAAGCGACCCCGAAAATTTTCAATCTTTCTTGTTAGTCTTTTTTATTTTCTTTGCTTTTGAAAAAAAATTCTTATACATTAAAATAAACTTGCATAAAGGAGAAAAACCTTGACCCTCAAAGAAAAATTATATTCGTGTTTTCAAAGCATTAAAGGCTTTTTATTTTTTTTAATCAAACGAGCGCAAAATGATACGGTTTTGAGAGTGGCTTCTTCGCTGAGCTACACTTCCCTTATCGCATTGGTCCCTGTTTTAGCCATTGCTTTGGCTGTTTTTTCGGCCTTTCCGGTCTTTGCCGATGTCAGAGGCCAAATTCAAGACTTGTTTATTCAAAACTTAATGCCTGATGCCGGACAAGATATCAGTGCTTACTTTAATGATTTTATCAATGCCACCGCAAAACTAACGACAATCGGTGTTGTCGGTATTGCTTTAACGGCAATTTTGCTTCTTTCGACCATTGAAAACAGCTTTAACTTTATCTTTAAGGTCACAACGCCTCGCCGGTGGACCACAAAAATCACGCTTTATTGGACCGTCATTACCTTAGGTCCCTTACTTTTGGGAACAGGCTTATCCTTAAAAGGCATGGTCGCTTTCAATAAAATCTTCGCCTCATTGCCCGAAGCTCAAATTTGGATCGGAAAGATTTTGCCCGCAATCATCACTTGTTTGCTGCTCGTCGGCGTTTATGTCTTTATTCCGAACAAAAAAGTCAGCATTTCAAGCGCTTTTGCCGGAGCTTTAACGGCAATGTTGCTTTTCCTCATCTTAAAACAAGGCTTTGCCCTCTTTATGCTCAAAAACAACACCTATAAAACCCTATACGGCGCAATAGCTGCCATACCGTTAATGCTCGTGTGGATGTATCTTTATTGGGCTGTGGTTATCTTTGGCGCGGTTGTTACGGCAGCTTTAGATGAATATCGCGGGCTCGACAAGAGAAATCTTAAAAAAATTCTTGTAAAAACAAAGCCGAACAACAGATAATGTGAAAAATTGAAAAAAGTTCTTGCAATTAGAACAAAAATAGAACATATTAACATCAACAATAAATTTTTATTTTTAAGAAAGTGAGAAAAAATGGAAAAAGATAAAGCATTAGATGCGGCCTTAAGTCAAATTGAACGCGCTTTCGGCAAAGGTTCTATCATGCGCTTGGGGCAAAACACCAACATTGATATTGAAGCCATTTCAACCGGCTCTTTAGGGATTGATATCGCACTCGGTATCGGCGGTCTTCCGAAAGGTCGAATCGTTGAAATTTACGGACCGGAAAGCTCCGGTAAAACAACTTTGGCTTTAAGTGTTATCGCTCAAAGCCAAAAGAAAGGCGGCACCTGTGCATTTATTGATGCCGAACATGCTTTAGATCCGTCTTATGCCAAAAAAATCGGCGTAGATATTGAAAATTTGCTTATTTCACAGCCGGATGCCGGCGAACAGGCCCTTGAAATTGCCGACACATTGGTTCGCTCGGGTGCTATTGATGTTTTGGTTGTTGACTCTGTTGCCGCACTTGTTCCGAAGGCCGAGTTGGAAGGCGAAATGGGCGATTCGCACATGGGCCTTCAAGCCCGTTTGATGAGCCAGGCTTTGCGTAAACTCACATCGACAATTTCCCGCTCAAACACTTTGGTCATTTTCATCAACCAAATTCGTATGAAAATCGGCATCATGTTCGGCAATCCGGAAACAACGACCGGCGGTAATGCTTTGAAGTTCTACGCATCAGTTCGTATGGACATCCGCCGTATCGGTGCCATCAAAGACAAAGATGATGTCATCGGCAGCCAAACCCGCGTTAAAATCGTTAAAAACAAAGTGGCTCCTCCGTTTAAAACCGTTGATTTCGATATTATGTACGGAGAAGGTATTTCTAAAACAGGTGAACTCATCGATTTAGGTGTTAAAGCCGGTATCGTTGACAAAGCCGGTGCCTGGTTCTCTTATAACGGCGAAAAAATCGGTCAAGGCCGTGAAAACGCAAAAACCTTTTTAAGAGAACATCCCGATGTCGCTGATGACATTGAAAAGAAAATTCGTGCTGACGCCGGCCATTTAACAACGGAAATGATCGGCTCGGACGAACCGATGGACGAAGAATAGTCTGTTTGTTTTCCTTAAAAAAACCGTGTTTACAAACGCGGTTTTTTTCAATTTTAAAGCCTTTAAATTTGACTTGAACATTTTTTTTCGTATAATACGAACACGAAAGGGAAAAATATGTTTTTAAAAACCATTGTATGCTCCGGCATTAACGAAAAAAATGACATTGATGAAGCCGTTCGATTTTTAAAAAATTATCCGTGCGTTGAATTCGGCGTTCAATGCTCGCCTAAAAAAGCCGCCTATCAAACCCCTCGCTTTGAATGGCTGCAAGAGCTGACGGCAAAACTCAACGAACAAAAAATCAAAAATCGTATTGCCTTGCACCTAAACGAAGGTTTCGTTGTTTCTTTCTGTGAAGAAAAAATTCCATCTGAAATTGATGAGCTTTTAAAAAACGGCGATGCCATCGGTCGCTTACAGCTTAATTTCAAAATCGGACGCGAAACTTTCAACGGCAAAGTTGCCCCTGACTTTGAAAAACTCCAAAATGCCGTGTATTCCGTTTCATCTCACTCGATTATTTTATCGGCGAGCCAAACCAATTTGCCTTTCATTCAAATGGCTCACCACCGCGGTATGAAATTTGATGTTTTATTTGATGATTCCTTTGGCGAGGGTATATTGCCCGACGCTCAAAAGCCGCCTCTTTTTGAAGATGCGTTTCAAGGTTATGCCGGCGGACTTTCTCCCGAAAACATTACTCAAGAGCTTGATAAAATCGGAAAAGTTGCCAAAAGTACCGTTTTTATTGATGCCGAAGGCAAATTAAAAGAAAACGGTTCGTTTTCATTTCAAAGAGCCTCAATGTTTGTTCAAAACGCGCTGAATTGGAACAAAACGCCCGTTTTTACCAAACAAAATGAAATCATTTAATTAAAAAAACGGTCCTTTGAAAAGGACCGTTTTTCATTTGCGTCTTTTTATTTATACAGCGGACGCTTTTGATATTTTGTGTGCAACAGGTGGTGCGATTTTTCACCGCCCGGCTGTCCTAAATAATCCGTATAAAGCTGTTTAATCGATTCATTCTTATGAGACAAACGATTTTGAGCGCATTCATCTTCACAGTTCAAACCTTTTGAACGAAGTTTGCGAATTTCGTTATTAATACCCCAAGGTTTATCAAAAGCTGCGCCCATAACACGCGGCTGACCACCGCCTGCAATACAGCCTCCCGGACAAGCCATCACTTCAACAAAGTGATACGGAAGCTCCGAACCCTCAGCTTTAGCCTTGTTAATAGCTTCCATAACCGGCTCAACGTTTCCGACACCGTTCACGACAGCGATACGAACCTTTGTGCCTTTAATATCAATTTCAGCAACCTTAACGGCATCCAAACCTTCAATCGCTTTGAAATTAAGTTCGCCTAATTCTTCACCCGTGATGAAGAAATAAGCCGATCTCAAAGCTGCTGTCATCACACCGCCGGTAACACCGAAAATCGTTGCCGCACCGGAATACTCACCCAAAGGATTATCAGCTTGTTCTTCCTTCAAAGCCTTAAAGTTAATACCTGCACGCTTAATCATCTTAGCAAGCTCACGTGTTGTGATAACTTCATCAACATCTTGATATCCTGATGAACTCATCGTTTCATCACGACCGATTTCCCACTTTTTAGCCGTGCAAGGCATAACCGAAACAACTTTAACTTTAGAAACATCGACACCCGCTTTCTGTGCCCAATATGTTTTAGCTATGGCTCCGACCATTTCGTGAGGCGACTTGCAAGATGATAAGTTCGGAATATTTTCAGGATAATACTTCTCCAAGTAATCAACCCAAGCCGGACAGCAAGAAGTAAACATCGGCAAATTGTCATTTGATGTGAAGCGTTTCACAAACTCCGAAGCTTCTTCCATAATTGTTAAGTCCGCACCGAAGTTCGTATCAAATACCTTAGCAAAACCTAATCTTCGCAAAGCTGCGTAAATTTTGCCTGTCAAATTAGAGCCGAATTCAAAACCGAACTCTTCACCCAAGGCGACACGGACGGCCGGCGCAATCTGAACCACCGTCACATAATCTTTGTTTGAAAGCAAATCAAAAACTTTTGATGTATTGTCATGATCGGTAATCGCACCTGTCGGACAGTGTGCAACACATTGACCGCATTTAATACAAGGAGAATCACCGAGTTTCGTATCATTTGCACCCGTAATTTTTGTTACAAAACCACGATGCAAATAGCTCAATGCCCAAACATTCTGAACATTCTGACAAATGTTAACGCATCTGCCGCAAACAATACATTTCGACGGATCTAAAACAATCGCGCCTGTTGTATCATCTTTCGGCTCTTGCGATAGCATTTTGATAATTTCATTTTGATCAATACCCATCTCGGCCGTCATTTCCTGCAATTCGCATTGACCGCTTCTTGAACAGTTCAAACAATCATTCGGGTGGTTGCTCAAAATAAGCTTCAAAACCGTCTTTCTGATTTCCTTTAATTCGGCATCATTTGTAACAATTTCCATACCTTCTGCAACAGGTGTACAGCAAGAACGCATAATGCGCCCGCCGACTTTAACGATACACATACCGCAACCTGCCGAAGGATCAACATCAGGATGTTTGCAAAGTGTCGGAATTTCAATCTGAACTTTTCTTGCCGCATCCAAAATACTTGTGCCGGCGTCGACTTCAACTTCCATATTATCAATTGTTAATTTAACCATTTTTATTTCTCCTCTGTCTTGCCGTCAAGCAATTTGTTTGTATATTCTTCTTCATAGAACTTCAAGGTCGAAAGAACCGGATTTGGCGCTGTTTGTCCCAAACCGCAGAGCGATGCTTTTTGCATAGCAAACGCAATTTGCTTTAATTGCTCCAAATCTTTCTTCTTGCCCCTGCCGCGATTAATTTTATCGAGCAGCGTCAGCATCTGCTTTCCGCCGATTCTGCATGGAGCACATTTTCCGCAAGATTCATCAACCGTAAAGTCAAGATAGAATTTTGCAAGAGCAACCATATCAGAAGAATCATCAATGACGATAAGACCGCCGGATCCCATAATCGAACCGATTTTTTTAAGTTCTTCGTAACATACCGGCATATTCATATATTTAGCCGGTATCACACCGCCCGACGGACCGCCTGACTGAACGGCTTTCAACGTTTTACCTTGAGGAACGCCGCCGCCGATTTCATTAACAATTTCATTAATTGTCGTTCCCATCGGAACTTCAATCAAACCCGAGTGCTCAACCTGACCTGTCAAAGCAAAAACTTTTGTGCCTTTTGATGTTTCCGTACCAAACGATGCAAACCAATCGGCGCCTTTAAGCAAAATCTTTGAAACATTTGCAAGTGTTTCGACGTTGTTCACACACGAAGGCTTATCCCACAAACCTTTATTGACCGGATACGGCGGACGCGGACGAGGTGTTCCTCTTGCACCTTCGATTGAATGGATAAGCGCTGTTTCTTCACCGCAAACAAACGCACCGGCACCGAGACGAATGTCAACATTAAAGCTGAAATCCGTTCCCATAATGTTATTGCCCAGCAATCTGTTTTTCTTGCAGGCTTGAATAGCTTTTTGCAATCTTTCGACAGCAAGCGGATATTCTGCACGAACATAAAACCAACCGGCCGTAGCACCGATGGCATAAGCGGCAATCATCATACCTTCAATAACGGCATGCGGATCACCTTCCAAAATGGATCTGTCCATATAAGCACCCGGATCACCTTCGTCGCCGTTACAAATAATAAACTTTTCATCAACAGTCGGTACTTTGGCCGCAAATTCCCATTTCATACCGGTTGAAAAACCGCCGCCGCCGCGACCGCGCAAGCCTGATTTTTTGATTTCTTCGACAACTTCCTGCGGTGTCATGGTCTTTAAAGCTTTTTCCAAAGCCAAATAACCGCCGCGTGCCATATATTCCGTAATATCTTCCGGATCAATATGTCCCGCATTTTTCAAAACAACCTTTTCTTGTTTTGTAAAGAACGGCAGATCAAGCGACAACACATATTTTTTCAAATCTTCATCAAGCGTAACTTCACCGTCAAGTCCCGGAATAACATATTTTTCCATAATCGCGCGTGTCGCATCCATATCAACACGTTTAAAGAGAATATCTTTCTTGCCTTTGATTTCAACGCGGATTAACGGTCCTTGTGCGCAAAGCCCCATACAACCTGTTGCAACAATACGAACACGCTCTTTTAAGCCTTTTTCTTCTAAAATAGAAGAAATCAAAGCAATCAAATCATCACTGCCCGAAGACTTACAGCCTGTAGAGTGGCAGCAATAAATATGCGCATCATATTTTTCAATCTCATTGAGTTTGTTTTTTGCAATTTCGTGAATATCAAATCTCTTTGCAATTTCAGCCATATCTACCATATCTTAAGCCTCCTTAAAAACTTCACGCCATTCGTTTAAGATTTCGGGCACTTTTTCAGGTGTCATACGACCGTATGTCTTGCCGTTAACGACACAAACCGGTGCCAGGCCGCAACAACCGACACAGCGCACACATTGTAAATGGAACAAATGGTCCGGCGTCGATTCGCCTTCTTTAATCTTAAGCTCGGATTTAAATTTTTCCAAAACTTTATCGTTGCCTTTCAAATAGCAGGCTGTTCCCGTGCAGACGGAAATGACGGCCTTACCCGGCGCAACAAGCTTAAAAAAGTTGTAAAACGTTAAAACTTCATAGATACGTGCAAGAGGCACATTCATCGCACTAGCCAAATCCACCGCATCTTTCCAATCAACATAACCTTTCACACCTTGAATTTCGTGCAAAGCCATAATAAGCGAGCCGCGCTTTTTGCGCCATTTATTACCAACCTCACAACCAAGGCAAGATTCGTTTTCCATGATATTCTCCTAAACAATATTTTAAATCTGCGCGCATTATAGAAAAAAAAATCCTTAATGCAACACATTTTATCACATTTTCAAGAATATTTTAGCTAGATTTTAGTGGTAAAAAGGCAAAGCCGCATTATGTGCTGAAAAATATGCAACACACTCAATAATTTTAACATATTTTCAAGAATAATTGTTTATACTTTCTTTCAAATTTTGGAAGGAAAAATCATGAACATCACACTAAAAGAAATTGCTGATATCTTAGGCTCAGACATCCCCGCAACCGATGTTAAAATCAACAATATTTCGACAGACAGCCGCACAATAGAAAAAAATGATTTATTTATTGCCGTCAAAGGCGAAAAGTTTGACGGACACAACTTCGTTAAAGACGTGTTGGATAAAGGCGCCGTTGCCGTTATTGTCGAACATATCGTAAACGATGCAAAAAAAGAAAAACAAATCGTTGTCAGTGATTGTCTTGATGCCTACGGTAAAATCGGTGCTCATATCAGAAACGGGTTTAAAGGAACCCTCATCGGTTTGACCGGATCAGCAGGAAAAACGACAACCAAAGAAGAAATTAAGTTCATTTTATCACACTTTGGCAAGGTTTATGCCACCGTCGGCAATCACAACAACTTTATCGGCGTCCCCGAAAGCCTTTGCAAACTTGATTTATCTGCCGATTTTGCCATCATTGAAATGGGCATGAGCGCTAAAGGCGAAATTTCGCGCCTGACTTCTTACGTTCAGCCTGATATTGCCCTAATTACCAATGTTTACCCGATGCATATCGAGTTTTTCCCCGATTTGGAACATATTGCCCTTGCCAAAGCCGAAATTTTCGAAGGTCTTAAAAAAGGCGGTCCCGCCGTTATTAATGCTGACACAAACTTTGCCGATGTTTTAATGAAAAAAGCCAAAGAAAAAACGGATAAAATCTTCCTGTTCGGCAAAAACAATCAACCGAAAGCCTCTTTTGAGCTCCAAGACGAAGGTGAAAACCATTATTATAATGCTTGGGCAACCTTAAAAATTGTTGAGGCTTTAGGATTAAACGTTCAAAAAGCCGCCTCATATATCAAAGATTTCGGCGCTTTGGACGGCAGAGGCAAAAAACACACCTTAAAACTTGAAAAAGGCGGCACCTATACCTTAATTGATGACAGCTATTCCGGTCAGCCGGAGGCTATGAAACTTGCCATCACGGCGCTTGATAAAATGCCTGCAAAGAAAAGAAAAATCGCCGTTTTAGGAAAAATGGCGGAGCTTGGCGAACACTCAAAAGAAAAACACATTGAAATCGGCAAACACCTGTCCAAAACAAATATTGATATTGTCATCGGTGTTTGCCCCGAAATGAAAGATATGTTACGCGAGCTTCCCTCTCATATCAAACAATATTATTTTGACAGCAAAGACGGACTTGATGAATTTTTATTAAAAGAGCTCTTGCAAAATGAAGATATTTTGCTTATAAAGGGAGCAAGATATTCTAGCATGCTCTATCAAATAACCGAAGAGCTGATTAAAAAAGGAAGTTAAAACATGAAATGCCCCTTTTGCGGCTTTGACGACACAATCGTTAAAGATTCGCGTAACAGTGATGATGACACTTGCGTTCGCCGTCGGCGTGAATGCCCGGAATGCGGCTCAAGGTTTACAACTTTTGAGCGTGTTCAGTTGCGTGAATTAACCGTTGTTAAAAAAAATGGTGAACACGTTCCGTTTGACCGCGAAAAACTTTATCGGTCCATCTCAATTGCGGTCAGCAAACGTCCTGTTTCGCCCGAAAGATTGGACAAGGTCGTCAATTCTATTATCCGCCGTTTTGAAAGCTCCGGCGAAACCGAAATCACCACAAAAGAAATCGGTCAGGCCGTTATGGAAAGCCTGTCTCGCCTTGACAACATTGCCTATATTCGCTTTGCTTCCGTTTATAAAGACTTTAAAGAAGTCAAAGATTTTGAAGAATTTGTAAAAACGATTGATGAACTGGTCAAACCGGTTATTGAAAATAAGGATGAAAAAAAATGACAAAGTTTGTATCTCAAAAAATCCGTCAAAAGTCAGGCGCCCGTTTAGCTGCTGTTCAAGCCGTCTATATGGCTCATTTCGGCGAACTTCCGATTGATGAAGTTATTCAAGATTTTGTTCAGGGCAAAATCGGACGTTATGTCATTGAAGAAGAAGGCGTGAATAATACCGAGCAAATGGTTGAAATCAGCCCGATAGACACGGTTTATTTTGAAAACTTGGTCAGAGGCGTTCATTCAAAAAAAGAAAGTCTTGAAAAATCCTTAAACCTGTATTTAAACGAAAAGTGGGACTTTGATAAAATGAACGGCACCATGCAGGCCTTGCTTCTGTGCGCCGTTTATGAACTCACAAACACCATGGATGTTGACACAAAGGTTCTTATTCAAGAATATGTTGATTTGGCCTATGCTTTCTTTTCTAAGAACGAACCTAAAATGATTAACGCGCTTTTAGATCAAATTGCACATGCTTTGAGGAAATAGCTCATGAGTCTTTTGCCCTTATATGAATATCCCGATCCGATTTTGCGCCAAAAAACCGAAAAAGTCATAAAGTTTGATGACGAGCTCCGCACATTTTTAGACGACATGCTTGAAACAATGTATGCCGACCACGGTGCCGGTTTAGCCGCCCCTCAAGTCGGCGTTTCCAAGCGCATGATTGTCATTGATGCCGAACAGGAAGATGACGAAAACGGCAATCATAAAAAAGGCAACCCGATATGTTTGGTCAACCCTGAAATCGTCTATAAATCTCAAGAAACGATTTTCTTCTGCGAGGGTTGCTTATCTTTGCCGAACTTAAGAGCCGATGTTGAGCGTCATCAAAAAATTAAAGTCCGCTATCAAGATAAAAACGGCGTTGAAAAAGAAATTGAAGCCGAAGATTATTTAGCTGTCGTTCTTCAACACGAAATAGACCATTTGGACGGCATTTTATATATCGATCATCTGAGCCGGCTTAAACGCAATATGCTCTTAAAAAAGCTTGAAAAGAACAGAGCCGAACAAAAAGAATAAAAAAAAGAGCGCAACCGCGCTCTTTTTTAGTTTATCTGTATCTTAATCTGACCTTATTAACGGCCCCTTCTTTTGTTACTTCCGTTGCCTCTTTAACGCTGTAGATTAAACGTCCGCGCGGTCTGTCCAAACCGTTGTGGCTTTGGTTTGAGTTATTGTTCGGCGATGAAATATTAAAGTATTGACCCAGCCCGCTTTCGGCAAGTGTTGCCGCCGGCACGAACCCATATAAATCCATATACATTTCTTCAAGAGAATTATATGTCGTTCCTTCATCCCAGTCGTCCCATGTCAGCGTAACGGTTCCGTCATCATTATACGTAACCGTTTTGCCGTGACAACCGATTCCGATCTCTTCATTGTTTTCCGCAAAAGCCCCTGCCGAAATAAAAGTCGCTGTCAGGAAAGCTATTAAAAAAGTTTTTATCTTCATTGTCTTATCCTCCTATCTTAATACTTCACACCATGTTGAACCCATTCTGACAACTCTTCCTTGTTCATCGCGGATAAACATATTATCGCCCCCCGCACCGATCAAATTACCGTCTTTATCATAAGAAACCGTATTTCCTACATCCGCCATATAAAACGAACGGACAGTCGGCGTATTATTGGCAATATCTTCCGAATTCTCATAATATTCGTCCATACGAATATTTTCTTCAGCATTATATTGCCATGCCCATTTGCTATCCGGCGCGTTGTTGGCAACAGATTCTGCCGAAAGCCATTCCGTGCGTGAAGTCTGATTGCCGTTTTCATCGTATGTTGCCGCATATTTATAATCCGGTGCATTGTTAGCAACAGATTCCGGCGAAGCATAATTCGTATACGAAGTTTGACGCCCGTTTGCATCATAAGTAAACAGACGCTTTTCATCCGGCGCATCGTTTGCGACTGCTTCGGCAGAATTCCAGTATGTATACGAAGTATAATGTCCGGCATCGTCATAACCGTATGCCACTTTGCTATCCGGCGCATCGTTTGCCACAGCTTCCGGCGTGCTCCATTGAGTGGTTTGTGTCGTATGTCCGTTTTCGTCATAACGATTTTCCGTCTTTGCATCCGGCGTATTGCTTGCAATAGATTCTACACTGGTATATTTAGTTATCGTTTGCGTTCCATCAGCATCGTATGAATAATCGCTTTTCCGTGTCAGCGTTTTTGTTGTGTCGTAATAAACATACGAGCTTGTCCGACCTTGTGAATCGTAATAATATGTGTAGTAGTGGCCATCTGTATAGGTACACGTATAACGCGTTTTTTTACCGTTGTATAGATATGTTGTGCAACCTGCGAAAGCCTCGCCTGCAAATAAAACCAAAGCTCCGGCTAAAACTAAAATCTTCTTGCTCATTTTTGCCTCCCTTTATACCCAATCGCTAGACGCTCGGGAATGTTCCAAAACAAACTACCCCTATGTTAAAATAGTACCCTAAATTTATCAAAAAGTCAAGAAAAATCGGCTATTACTTTAGTCATAGAAAGCTATTTTTTACCTTGTATAAGACTGACGAAAAGGCGTTATATTTAAACCTTTTGGTTGAAATTTTTTGATAGAATCTCTTAATTGTCGCCAAAACATTCTGATCCATATATTTGACAGCCATTTTTTGAATATCTGAAGGTACACCCCACCTGATTTCAGCCAGTCCGCCCGCCATACAAGCCAATGTGTCGCTGTCTCCGCCAAGCTAAACAGCCCCGCGAACGGCATCTTCATAAGAATTTGCATCAAGGGCCGCAATAATCGCCTGAGGCACGGAATTTTTGCAAGAACAATAAAATTTATTATAATTCGGACGTATTTCATCAAGCGATTGAAATAAATCATAACCATATTTATGGCTGATATAATTTTTAATTGTTTGGGGCTTGACATGTTTTTTGAGCAAAAATCCTGTTTCAATATAAGCATGAACGGCATTTAAGCTCTCTTCATGATTGTGTGTGATTTTTGTAAGCTCATCTGCTTTTTCCAAGGCTTCCTTTTCGTTCTGACAGCCCCAAAACAGTGGACTTAAACGCATCACACATCCGTTCGTTCTTGCGCCATACGGCTCTTGTGTTTCAAGCCATGTCGTAAACCCTTTTCCGTATGCGCCGACTTTGCCGTCCTCGTATGTTCGCTCCTGATAGAGCTTTCCCCACTTTAAGAGCATCTCTTCGGGCTTTTTATCTGAAAGAAGCCATTCCGCCGTTGCACATGTTAAAACGGTGTCATCTGTAAAACAACACCTTTCGGAAAACAAAAAAAAGTCCTTCGTTTTGATGTTATGAAACTCGTAAGGCGAGCCTATAATGTCTCCGACAATAGCACCGAGCATCTACTCATACCTTAACGCATTAATCGGATTAAGAAGCGATGCTTTATAGGCAGGATAAAACCCGAAAAACAGCCCTACAAGACCTGCAAACGAAAATGGTAGTAAAATATAGAACACTGAAACAACTGCTTTAAAGCTACTGAAAAATGATACAAGCCCGGCTCCTAAAAGCCCGAATACCACACCGATTAAGCCACCGATTAACGACAAAACCAAAGCCTCTGTTAAAAATTGCAACCTGATATCCCAGCTTTTTGCCCCGATTGCCATTCTGATACCGATTTCACGCGTACGTTCGGTTACCGAAACAAGCATAATGTTCATAATGCCGATACCGCCGACAAGAAGCGAAATAGAAGCGATTGAACCGAGCAAAATAGTCAAAACCTGAGTTGATGTTTCCATCATCTCCATCATTTGCGTCAAATTCATAATCACAAAATCATCATCTTTGTTTGCACCTAAATTGTGTCGTTGTCTGAGCAAGGCCCGAATAGCATCTTGCGTGCTGTATGTATCTTCAGCCGTTTTTGCCTGAAGCATAATCATATTAACCATATCGGGAAACGAAATGCCGGTAACTTTTTTTTGTGCTGTTGAAAGCGGAATATATACCACATCGTCCTGGTCCATCCCCGGTCCGCTTTGACCGCGCTCGGTCGTAACACCGATAACCGTAAACGGAATGCCCTTAACGCGAATGGTCTTGCCCAAGGGATCGACATCTCCGAACAGCTCTTTGACAACCGTTGTGCCTAAAATGGCAACTTTTCCGGCATTTTTAATATCTGTTTGGCTAAAATAGCGCCCGTAAGCTAAACTCCAATCTTTAATTTGGAAAAAGCGGTTATCCGTTCCCGTAATTGAGGTTGACCAGTTCGCGTTTCCGTAGACAATCTGCCCTGCATCATTCAAAACAGGCGCCGCCAAAGATATTCCCTCTATTTTTTCTTCTATGGCGTTTCCATCACCCGCTTTCATTGTCGGCTGCGAGCCGCGTCCCATACGCTGACCGCCCGAAGTTGAAGTCCCCGACCTGATCATCACAAGGTTCGTTCCCATGCTCTTCATTTCATTTTGAATGGTGATTTGTGCCCCGTTTCCGATGGCAAGCATAATAATCACCGCCGCCACACCTATAATAATACCCAGGCTCGTTAAAATAGAGCGCATTTTATTAGCTTTAATGGCTCGAACGGCAATCGAAAAAGTCGTTGAAGCATCTATCATTGCTCTTTCCTTTCATCTGAATGAATTTCGCCATCCACAATTTTAATAATCCGGTTGGCATAACGGGCAATATCTTCTTCGTGTGTCACCAAAATAATCGTTCGTCCCATATCTCTATTTAACTTTGTAAAAAGCTGCATAATCTCTATACTCATTTTCGTATCCAAATTACCGGTCGGTTCGTCGGCAAAAATAATCGGCGCATCATTGACTATCGCACGCGCGATGGCCACACGTTGCTGTTGACCTCCTGAAAGCTGATTTGGCATATGCCCCATCCGATCCTCTAAACCGACAGCTTTTAGA
>JAEEGL015871605.1_pt1 | contig 21431 bp, 19 predicted proteins | sample 9134231 | NCBI WGS metagenome assembly JAEEGL01 (sample SAMN16246548, study PRJNA631951) | gut metagenome | biome: gut microbiome; feature: rumen; material: fiber-attached | host: Bos | place: Iran: Karaj | collected 2018-10
AAGCCATTACTGCACATGTGCATTCGATAGCGCTTTCGTTTCAAGTCATCCATCAGTTCATGAGCACCATCGATGACGCCAGGCTTCGAGGCACAAAAGTCAAGAAACTTATCGCTGATTTCCAAACACAGTTCTTTTGTGACCTTAATTCTTTTGCCCACACTTAAAGGACGGCGGAATCGTTCCACGATGAGGAACGGACGGTCTATCTCTCCTTTCGAATAGCGCGACCACAGGTCGATATTCGCAGACCAGTAGGCGTCGTAGAATTGTTGCGGGTCCGCAAAATAGCGTTCAAGGTGGAACGCCTCGAAGGTCTCACTGAGGGCGATGACAGCATTGCCGTGGGTGTCGTATAGCGTGTCATCGAAATCAATAAACAAATCTTTATACATCTTTCCCATATCTGCTGCAAAAATACAAAAAAACAACTGAACGGGCAAAAGAATTTTGTGCTTTTCTTTTGTATTTTACACGATTTATGCTATCTTTGCCCACTGAAATGAGTTTATTAGACATTCTCCTCTTAGCTGTAGCCTTGGCGATGGACTGTCTGACGGTCTCGATCGTCAGCGGGGTGATACAGTTTACAGTTTACAATAAACCGTTAACCGTAAACTTAAGAATGGCTTTCTTCTTCGGGTTCTTCCAGGCGATGATGCCGTTGATAGGTTGGTTGGGTGTCAGTCATTTCCAATCGTACCTGGAGGCTTACGACCACTGGATCGCTTTCGGACTGCTGGCTTTTATCGGAGGCAGGATGATCTGGGAGAGCGTCAGCCCGGAGGAGGAGCAGCACTTCAATCCCCGTCGCCTGCAGACACAACTGCTATTGGCCGTCGCCACGAGCATTGATGCTTTGGCCGTGGGTATCTCTTTCGCCTGCACAGGCTATACCTCCATCAGCCAGCTCACGCTCCCACTGATCATCATAGGTGTCGTCTCCTTCCTCTTCAGTCTCATCGGCTATCAGTTAGGGACGCGCTTCGGACGCAGTATCGCCCATCGGCTCAAGCCCGAGCTCCTGGGGGGCGTGATCCTAATAGGCATCGGTGTGAAGATTATGGCAGAACACTTGTTTTGGTTATAGTTTAAAGTTTATAGTTTATAGATGATTACATTTTAGGCTTAGCGTTATGAGAAAACAGTACCAGGCGGAGGAAAGCCGCTACACGAACGGGATGGAATATGAGCGCTGTGGGCGCTCTGGTGTGTTACTGCCAAAGGTGAGTCTCGGCTTCTGGCACAACTTCGGCAGTGTCGACCCCTACGAGCGCAGCCGTGAGATCACCCATTACGCCTTCGACCACGGCATCACCCATTTCGACCTGGCGAACAACTACGGTCCTGTCTATGGCTCTGCCGAGGAGACGATGGGACGACTGATGGACGAGGATTTCCGTCCCTACCGCGACGAACTGTTCATCTCGTCGAAGGCCGGCTACGACATGTGGCCAGGGCCCTACGGCAACTGGGGTAGCAGGAAATACCTGATGGCCTCGCTCGACCAGAGTCTGAAGCGCATGAAGATTGATTACGTGGACCTCTTCTATAGTCACCGTTACGACCCAGAGACACCTTTGGACGAGACGTTGCAGGCACTGGTGGACATCGTGCGCCAGGGGAAGGCCCTCTATGTGGGTATCTCCCGATGGCCGTTGGAGGCAACAAAGTTCGCTGCGGCATATCTAAGGGAGCGCGACGTGCCTCTGCTGATCTATCAGGGCAGACTGAATATGCTCGACCGTGAACCACAGGATGAGGGTATTCTCGACTTCTGCGCAGAGGAGGGCATCGGCTTTATCTCCTTCTCGCCCCTGGCCCAGGGACTGTTGACAGACCGTTATCTCAACGGCATACCAAAGGACTCGCGCATGTCGAAGGGTAAGTTCCTGAGAGAGGAGATGCTCACCCCCGAGCTCCTGGAGAAGTTGCGCCGTTATAACAGTGTGGCAGAGAGCCGAAACGAAACACTCGCCGAGATGGCCTTGGCCTGGATCCTCCACCAGCGTGGTGTCACGTCTGTTCTGGTTGGAGCCAGTTCGACAGCCCAGCTTGAGAAGAACCTGCGTTGTGTCACCTCAGCACCCTTCGATGAGGAGAATTTAGAATGAAGAATATAGAATAAAGAGGTATATGAAACAGACCATTATTACTGCGTTACTACTGATGACTGGCTCCGTGGCTGGTTTTGCACAGAGTGGGTATCCCTATACCCAGGTCCCCTTCACAGCCGTGAAGATTACACCCAACACGTTCTGGGGCGACCGTATCCAAGCAGCCCGTGAGGTGACCATCCCCTTAGCTTTCTCGAAATGTGAGAGCATGCATCGCTACAAGAACTTCGAGATGGCAGCTTACACCCTGCAACACCCAGGTCATGAGGGTCTGGAGACTAAGGAGTGGGATGTGTCGAAGATCATGTTCTTCCCGTTCGACGATACCGATGTCTACAAGACCATCGAGGGTGCCAGCTACGTGTTGCAGAGTCAGGAGACAGGAGTCAGGAGACAGGAGACAGGAGACAGGAGACAGGAGAAATCTACTGACTCCCGACTCCATGACTCCCGACTCCTTAAAGATTATATCGACGGTGTGCTCGACGTGATTGGTGCTGCTCAGGAGCCTGACGGCTACCTCTATACCGCCCGTACCATCAACCCCAAGCATCCCCACAACTGGAGTGGTGAGAAGCGTTGGGAGACAGAGGACTTCCTGAGCCACGAGCTCTATAACCTCGGTCATATGGTTGAGGCAGCCTGTGCCCACTACCAGGCCACAGGATCGACGAAGTTCCTCGACATCGCCAAGCGCTATGCCGACTGTGTGGTGAGAGAGGTGGGCTCTAAGGAAGGTCAGGCCTGCATCGTACCAGGGCACCAGATTGCCGAGATGGCCCTGGCCAAACTGTATGTCATCACTGGCGAGAAGAAATACCTCGACGAGGCCAAGTTCCTGCTCGACTATCGTGGTAAGGCTGGTCGTAAGGACCTCTATTCGCAGAGCGACAAACCCGTGGTGGAACAGACGGAAGCCTGGGGTCATGCCGTCCGTGCTGGTTATATGTATGCCGGTATGGCCGATGTAGCTGCACTGTTAGGCGACACCTCTTATATCAAGGCCATTGACACCATCTACAAGAACATCGTCGGTCGTAAGTACTACCTGACGGGAGGCGTAGGAGCACGCCATGAGGGCGAGGCCTTCGGAGCCGACTACGAGTTGCCCAACCTGACGGCCTACAACGAGACCTGTGCTGCTATCTCGATGGTGTATCTCTTCGAACGTATGTTCCTGTTGCATGGTGACGCCCAGTATATCGACTGTCTGGAACGTACCTTATATAATGGTGTCATCAGTGGCATGAGCGTCGACGGAGGTAAGTTCTTCTACCCCAACCCCCTGTCGAGCGACGGCCATTACCGTTTCAATGCCGACAACACGATGACGCGCCAGCCATGGTTCGGCTGTGCCTGTTGTCCCTCAAACCTCTGTCGTTTCATCCCCTCGATGCCAGGCTATGTCTATGGTGTCAAGGACAATAACCTCTACGTGAACCTCTTCGCTGCCAACACGGCCACCATCCAGGTGAACGGCAAGGACGTGACCTTGGAGGAGACCACCAACTACCCCTGGGACGGTGATATCAGCATCAAGGTGCTGAAGAACAAGGCCAAGACCTTCAACATGCTCATCCGTATTCCTGGGTGGGTACAGAACAAGGTGGTGCCCAGCGACCTCTATTCCTATAACGACGATATCTTCAGCACCTACGAGGTGAGCGTCAACGGCCAACGGGTAGAGGGAGAACTGAAGAACGGCTATCTCGCCATCAATCGCAACTGGAAGAAGGGCGACGTGGTGAGCATCCACTTCGACATGCCCGTCCGTACGGTGGTTGCCAATCCCCGTGTTGCTGACGATCGTGGTCGTATCGCCGTAGAGCGCGGACCATTGGTGTACTGTGCCGAGTGGGCAGATAATAAAGGTATCAACCCTCATTACCTGTTCCTGGGAAAAGTGGAAAGTGGAACGTGGAAAGTGGAAAGAGATTACGCCATCCAGAATACGGAGGGCAACAACAAAACCTTCAATGTGACTGGCATCAGCATTCCTGCCCAGGAAGCCTTCGTCACTGACGATGGGAAACTCGCCGTCAAGGATGTGTCTGTGACACTTATCCCCTACTACGCCTGGAACCATCGTGGTGCAGGCAAGATGGATGTATGGCTGGCAAATCGTCTTAACGGAATAGGGAACTAATCTATGATGCGTCAACAGATCACCTTCGATACGTTTGTACGTGGCCTGATAGGGGTCATCGTCGTGGTGGGCATCATCATGCTGCTCAACCGTCTGAGCGGTGTGCTCACTCCCTTCTTCCTGGCGTGGCTCATCGCATACATCCTCTTCCCGATGGTCAGGTTCTTCCAGGTCCGCTGTCGCATGAAGTATCGTGTCCTCGGCATCCTGAGTGCCTTCATCGTCGTGGGCGCCCTGCTCACAGGACTCTTCTTCCTCGTCGTACCCCCGATGGTCGAGGAGAGCATCCATGTGAAGAACCTCCTGCTGGACTACCTCTCCCACTCGTCTACGTTCAGTAACATACCCAACGCCATCCAGAAATTCCTGCGTGATCATCTGACCATCGAAGAGATCAAGGGTATCGTCACCCAGGAAGGTTTCATCGAAGCCATCAAGATGACTGTGCCAAGGGCTTGGGATGTCATCACGCAGTCGATCAGCGTGGTTACTGGTGTCCTGTCGGCGACGATGGTCGTGCTCTATACCTTATTTATCCTGCTCGACTACGAGAAGATCTGCAGTGGCTGGCCCAACCTGTTGCCTGCCCAGTACAGACAGTTTGCCGTACAGTTGATGAACGATGTGGAGGATGGCATGAACAAGTATTTCCGTGGTCAGGCCGTTGTCGCCCTCTGTGTGGGCATCCTCTTCTGCATCGGCTTTCTCATCATCGACTTCCCCATGGCCATCGGCCTCGGACTGTTTATCGGTCTTCTGAACATGGTACCCTATCTGCAACTGGTGGGCTTCATCCCTACCATCCTGCTGGCCATCGTCAAGGCTGCTGACACGGGTGAGAACTTCTGGTGGGTGCTGTTCCTGGCACTCATCGTGTTTGCTGTGGTACAACTGATCCAGGACTCCTTCCTCACACCGAAGATCATGGGTAAGGTGACGGGCCTCAACTCGGCCATCATCCTCCTGTCGCTGTCGATATGGGGATCGCTGCTGGGTGTGCTGGGCATGATCATCGCCCTACCGATGACCACACTGCTGCTGACATACTACCAACGGTATATCATCAAGAAACAAGAGTCGGAAGTCAAGACTCAGGAGACTGCAAGTACGTCTTGATGGCCTCGACGAGACGGTCGTCGTCCTCAGGGGTACGGGCAGTCACCCGGAAACAATGATTGTCGAGGCTTCGGAAGTTCGAGGCCTCACGAATCAGGATGCCATAGCGGCTGATGAGCCATTTCTTCAGGTCGTGAACATTGCCTTGCTCGATATTGACGAGCATGAAATGGGTCGCCGATTCCATCACCATCACCCCGTCGATAGCAGACAACTGCTCTCTCAGGCGCTGGGCCTCAGCCAGATAGCCTGGCAGATCGGGTATCATCTTCGGATCTTTCTCCAGCAGATATTTGCCCGCCTCGATGGCGATGGCATTGACAGTCCAGGGCTGACGGATCTGTCGCAGACGGTCTATGATAATCGGTGAACTGAAAATATAGCCGAGTCTCAGGCCGGGGATACAGTATTTCTTCGAGAGCGAGTGGATCATCATCAGGTTGTAGCAGTCGGTCATCTCGTGGGCATGGATCATCGGACTGAGCGTATAGTCCTCATACGACTGGTCTATGACATAGAGGTATCGCGGGTGGTCTCTGACGATATGCCTGATCAGAAGCTTATTCAACACGAGACCCGTCGGATTATTGGGATTACAAAGCCAGTAGATGCGGTCCTCGGGCAATACGTCGAGATCATTGTCAGTATGATACGAAAGCAGGTGATTATTGATCTTGCAGGCGTCTTCGTATTCAGTAAAGGTGGGCTGTGGGATGACCGATGCCCATCCGTTGTAGAGTTGTGCGATGAGATAGATGGCCTCCGTAGCACCGCTGGTCACCATCACCGTATCCTCAGGCACACCCAGTCGCTCGGCCAGCATCTTCTCCAGACTGACAGGCTCGGGCTCAGGATAATGGCCCACGATGGCGAAGCGGTCTGCCAGATAAGCCTGCAGCTCCGTCAGGTCAGCTCCAAAGTAGATGTTGGAACTGAAGTCCGCCGTGATCTGATCACCATAGCGATATGCGTCGTCACCGTGTCCGAAAATCATCTGTTTATTTACTATTTGACCATTTACAATTTGACCATTTATTTCTTCACCCGGATCGTGAGCGTCTCTTTATCGAAGACAATCCGGCTGTCGCCCGCCTTCTTGCCTCCCTCGATGAATCGGCCCAGTTCTCCACTTGCCGCCAACTCCTTCGGGCTTCCGATACTCACCGGACTCCCCTCTCCTGTCTCCTGACTCCTGTCTCCTGACTCCTGTCTCCTGTCTCCCGACTCCTGACTCCTCATCACCCACAGCGTATCCGCCAGCTGCAAAGCCAGTTCCACATCATGTGTAGAGAGGAAGATGGTCTTCTCGGCCTCACGACTGATGCGTCGCAACAGTTGTAGGACCTCCACCTTACTGGGGTAGTCGAGGAAGGCCGTTGGTTCGTCGAGGAAGATCACGGGCGTCTGTTGTGCCAGTGCCTTGGCGATCATCACCTTCTGGCGCTCACCGTCGCTGAGGGTGTGGACGGGGCGTCGCGACAGGTCTCCGATGCCCACCATCTCTATCGCCTCGTCGACGATGCGGAGGTCGTCCTTCGAACAGGTGCCCCAGAAGCCGGTATAGGGTGAACGACCCAGCGCTACCAGTTCTCTGACGGACATATTCCTCACATCGGGCTTCTCCGTCAGCACCACCCCAATCAGCCTGCTCAGTTCTTTATCTGTAAAAGAGGTAATCTCACTCCACACTCCTCTCTCCTCACTCCTCGAAATCAGCACCTCCCCTCTGATGGCAGGCTGGAAGGCCGAGAGGGTGCGCAGGAGCGTCGACTTGCCCACACCGTTAGGTCCCAACAGACAGGTCAGTTCACCGCTGCGTATCGCACCATTGATGCCCTCGGCCACCGTACGGACACCATGTTTCATCGTATAGCCGATACTGAGATCCCTAAGCTGTATCGTCTCGTGATTCATCATTCCGCTGCAAAGATAACTAAAAAATTGAACTTTGAGCTTTAAACTTTGAACTTTTTTTGTATTTTTGCACTCGAAATGAGAAATATAGAAGAAAAGATGGCGGCATTTACCGATGCCGGCCTATACGAGCAGGACGCCCATATCGACTTTGAGCCAGAGGGCCATGTGTATCTCTACAACAACAACCGACGGCTGTTGCCCGTCAGTTCATTGATAGGTTACTTCTTCGAACCCTTCGACGCCCAGGCTCAGGCCCAGCGCCAGTGGGAGAAATACCGTGTCCCTGTGGAGGAGACACTGGCGAAGTGGGATCGTATCGGCCGTATGGCCAGCGAGGTGGGTACGTTTGTCCACGAACAGACGGAAAACTGGTTCCGCGACGGAACCTTCGAGACCGTCTGTCCCTTCTGCTATAACGGGAAGACCGAAGAGGTGTCCGTGGAGCGCGAGAGACAACAGTTCCTCTGTTTCGTCCGCGACTATCAGATCCGTCCCTATCGTCAGGAGTGGCCTGTCTTCGACCTCGACATGAACGTTGCCGGCACCATCGACATGATCTGTCGCGAGGCCGACGGTACCTTCTCCATCTACGACTGGAAACGCAGTAAGAAGGTGGTCAACGCCTACGGTCAGCCCATCACCGAGGCCTTCGGCGGCAAGACCGACATCCGGGGCCTCAACCTGCCCGACACCTCGTTCTATCACTACTGTCTGCAACAGAACCTCTACCGTTATATGCTCCAAAAGAACTACGGCATCCAGGTTCGCCAGCTCAGTTTGGTGGTGCTCTGTCCAGACTATCCCACCTACTTCGTGGCCAAAGTACCCATCATGGACTCTGTCATCCGTCAGATTGTCGCTATCTGCAAAGATCAAGACCTTGGTCATAGTCTGCTATAAAGGTGCCATCTAAGGTAGTAAAGGATTCTGTTTCCCCTCCTAAGTTAGGAGGGGTGCCCGTAGGGCGGGGTGGTCTGAACCGCCTTCTAACGTTGTTGGAGATGCCTTCTAAGGGTGTTGGAGATGCCTGTTATACCCCCTAAACAGGCATCGTTTACTCTGTTAACAGGCATCGTTTACACTCGTGGAAGGCATCTCCACGACCCTTAAGTATATATAGTTATAAACGCACCCCCGATTTTGCTATGTCCGGATAGCAAAATCGATATGTTTCCAAAGGCGTTTGACGATTTTGTCCAGCACCTAACTGAATCCTCTGAAAAGCCTTTATACACGGGGAAAGAAGAGAGGTAGGTGTTGCTCGAACACCTACCTCTACATCTAACTCAACACCTACCTGAACACCTACCTTAGTCATCATGCCACCTTGACCTTCAACGGAATCGCTTTGTAATAAGCCACGCAACCTCGTTTGGTGTGCTCAAAGCCCAGCTCCTTCATCGCCAGTCCGATGTGCACCTTCGTACTATGGTCGCTCTTGACTGACGGATACTCTCGCTGGATCAGTTTCAGCATCTCCGCACTGTTCAGGGCCTTCACACTCTCACCCTCTGCTGGCTTACGGAAACAGCCTGCGATGATGTCTGCCAGATCCAACTGCGTTACATAGTTCTGGTTCAGCTGCTGGATACGGGCCACCTCTTCATTACTGAACCAATAGGGTGTCTTCGTCACCTTCAACTCGTACACCACCTGAGCATAGAGCTGTCCGTAATCGATCTCGCCAGTGTTGTCGATGTACTGTCCCTGTGGGATGGTCAGACAGATGTAGCGCCTGCTACCTGTGGCATCCGTCAGCGGATGGAGATTGTTCGTCGTCGATACGAACGAGGCATAGCGAGGACGGTCTTCCTGCGATGCCCCATAGATAGGACGCCCATTCACCTTACTCTTCGAGAGAGTCTGTTTCAGTGCAGCATGCTGACTGGGACGGATGGCTTCGAGCTCGTCGAGATTCACAATCAGATTGTTCGTCAGCGCCATCTCCTTGTCAAATTTATTCGACAAGTTCAGATGGTCGAGATAATACTCGCGCAACTCTGGAGGAAGCAGACGGTGGAAGAAGGTTGTCTTGCCACAGCCCTGTGCTCCAATCAGCGTTGGTACGCACTCATTGCCATGCAGCAAATCCATCTGCAACCAATGGGCTACTGCTGACAGCAGCCAAGTGGCCAGGAAACCCTGCTGCTCTGTCGTGACACCAGGCAGGCGACTGAAAAGACGAGCGATGTGGTTCTGTCCGTCCCACTGTGGCAGATGACTGAGATAGTCGCCGATGGGGTCGTAGACAGGCACATCCTCAGAGTGCACAAACTCCGTAATCTCCGTCTTCGGATTACCCTTCTCCAGCACCTGCTCCTTTTTCGCCCTGCGGACGATGCTGTTAAAGGCCTCCAATGTCAGAGGTCGGAATGTCAGATGAACTCCTTCCGAGTCCTGCGAGAGGCTGTCAGCAGACGGTTCTGCCTTCAGCAGCGTTGCAAATTCCACCTTTCCGTTCAGGACGTTTCGACGGAAGCGGTAGTTTTCATTGAGAAACTGCTCGATAGCGAGCGTTGTCTCGAGGGAGGCCTCAACAGCCTCACCGTTCATAAGCAGATTTTTACTCATAGTGATTTATGGATCGCAAATTATAGCTAGTTCTCTCTGGTACGATGGCGCCTTTCATAGCGTTTTCGGTTTCAGACCGCAATACTGCGATTAAGCGAGAGCAATCAAATTTGCTTGATTTGCCGAGCGTGAGCAGCATCGCAATTTCAGCTTGCAAAGGTACAACATTTTTCGCTGATTTGCAAGAGAAAAGGCAAATATTTTTCATCAAAAGTCCATATTTAACATTTGCCGATGACAAGCAGGAGTTCAGGTAGGTCTCGAGGTAGATGATGAGGTATCTGTTCAGTTAGGTGTTGAGGTAGGTATCTAAAAGCCCAAACCCCTTTAAATAAAGGACTTCCGAAAAATCCGAGGTAGGTGTTTGGCAATTTCTCAAAACACGTGGTCACGATTTCGAGATGAGAGCAAAAAGAACTGGCAAGGAATCCTCGACAGTTCAATTTATGGTTGGTTCAGCTATTCTTTTACCAACTCCAGATACTGGTATTCGAATCATTGCTACGTTGTTCCGTTGTCGTGTTTCCGAACGAATCCGTATAGCTCGATGAAGAACCTATAACCTGGCCATTGTTATTACTATAGGTGGTCGTTGTATTCCCAAAACTATCTGTGTAGCTATTGGATGATCCTGTATATCCGCCATTGCCATTGGAATACGTTGTATGGGTATTTCCAAAACTGTCAGTATAGCTGTTTGAAGATCCGATGTAACCACCATTGGCATTTTGGTGCCTCGTTGTTGTGTTACCAAAACAGTCCGTTGAGGTAGTAGAAGTACCAATAACACGACCATTTCGATCTCTGTGGGTGGTCGTCGTGTTACCAAAGCTGTCCGTATAGGACGATGATGTACCCGTGACGCCTCCATTTGCATTCCGATGGGTGCTTGTGCTGTTTCCGAAACTGTCGGTATATCTTGAAGATGAACCAACGTTATAACCTTGTGCGTTTGCTGCGATGGCGAATGTGACAGCCATCAATGTCATCATTAACTTTCTCATGATTCTATTATTTAAATTGTTACCTATACCAGAAATTATTTCTTTTTCTTCATTTCTTTCATTTTTGCCCTAAGAGCATCATAAAGATTCGCTGCACCTGAGATACCAGCCCTTTTAGCTCTTTTATAGTCTGACAAGGCATAATTGTAATAACCTAACTCTTCATAAGCAGTACCACGGAACAGATAGAACACATCATATCCCCCAACTTCCAATGCATCGTTGGAGAACTTAATCACGTCATTCCACCTTCCTTCACGTTTGGCCTCTATGGCTTGATTGGCACAGAATTCCATATACTGTTGCCGTCTTGCCGCCATTTCCGCTTGCGCCCTTATGGCCATGCTCATCACTCCTGGATCATACAGATCCATCGTCGGAAAGCGCACATAGTCATCGTAACCATAAGTCTGGGCATTCCCCTTCGCCATCACCAAGCACATCAGTGCTGTAACTAATACTTTCTTTTTCATACACATACCTTTTATTAATAGATGCCGCAAAAATAGACAATCTTCCCTAATCTTACAAGCAAAAATCAATAACCAGCCTTGTGAAAGAGTATTTTTTCTTCAATTTATACGATAATTCAGGAAAAAGTTGTATTTTTGCACAAGAAACTATAAATATCGAAAGATATGACTGTTGACGAATTAATAGCAATTGAGAGAAAATATAAAGAAAAGCATAAGACTATTCGTCTTGTAAGAGTTAACGGAGAATCTATGCCTGATAATCTAAATGATGATATCAGGTTCCTTAACGAGGGCTATTTTGAAAAGCATCATAAGATAAAGCCTGAACGGAAAAAGAAATTGGCTCAAAAAGGGTTGACTGAATTCGAGATGGTTATGCTTAACAGTTTTCTTGGAGGTTTGTCTTATGCATTTAAATGGTCTTCCTATGATGATAAAGATAGTCCTATTCCAGAAATGTGCGATGGGCTAGATTCTGTGTTGGATAAAAGTCCAATTTATGACGAAGGTGGGAAACTATATCGTTTCTGTACCAGAGATGACACATTAAATTTTGAAGTGGATAAAGAATACACCTTCCCTCATTATTTAACCACAACCAAAGATAATAATTGGAGAGATGAAAATCATATGTATATCATAACGCCTAAAAACGAAAGCACAAATGCTAGAAGTATTTATAAGCTCCAAAATCACGGAAATGAAAATCAGGTGACTTTCAAACGAGACACCTGCTTCAAAATAACGAAAGTTGAATCATATAAGACAGAGGATGGGGAATATAAACGCATTTATATGGAAGAAAAATAATTCACAAGACATTCACTATCTTTCCTTTAAAAATGGTAACAAAACATTTATTACAATAATAGGAGTACAATAATACTTGTAATGAGATTTACAATTTATTCCATGTGTAATAATCACGTATTTTTGAGTTTATTCACCAAAACATTCTTTATTCCAGAAAAAAATAGTATATTTGCACAATTATTTATCTAGTTGAACTAAAACCTGTCAAGTATGTTGGATTTGTTGAAACAAGATGCACAAGTAGGAGATTCCCTCAAACTTTATCTTACAACTGGCGATTCAGTAAAGGGAATGATTATTGAAATAGGCGACAACTATCTTCTGTTAGATATTGAAGGAGTACAAAGACGTTATTTCCCTCAATTAATTGGGGGATGGGATGTTGTGAAAAGCAACGATTCCAATGAATCAAGTACTTTTGATGAAGAAAATAAAACTTCAGATATTGAAAAAGGTGAGCCCAAAAAGAATGAAGAATCTGAATATGAGCTAATCACAATGTTTGATGATATATATAAAGAAAACCATTTTAATCCAATTGGAAAAATTTTCACAAATGCAACTGTAGAGAGTATTACAGTATCTGGAGTTAAAGTAGTGACAGATGATGGCGAGATTGTTGTTTGCCACAAAGGATTTATGGTGGGCTTTTCTCGTGCTAATTGTACTTCTGGAAAAAGAGTTTTTTGTGGCGCAGTAAATAGCAAAGGATCAAAAAAAGGTATTTGTTTTTTATCTGTATTGGAAATGTCTTATGAGGAGCTTCGAACTAGATATGTAACAGCGATTTTAACAAAGCCAACTCCGCGAAAACCTGTTATTAATTCTATCTTAGCTTATCTTAGAAATATCAGCACAGAAAAATCTGCTGTTAGAATTGTTGGAGAATTACGCAAAAGAATAAAAAAAATAAATGATTCGATCGATGAATTAATATCGAGAAAAGATTATGAGAAAGTGTTTTTACAGTTAGAAAAGTCTATAGAATCATCAACTGATAATAAACAAAAATCCTCTTTATTACTTAAAAAAGCACAATTATATTCATCTTTGAAGGATAACGAAAAGGCTATTATGGCCTATAAAGAGTTGATCTCATTTAATGAGAGTATAGATGCGCCAACAAATAATTTAAGTCATTTATATACAGAGTTGGCGAGACTTCTTCTTATAGTGGGAGATGAAGATAATGCGAATAAAGCAAGAAATAAAGCTTTAATTTTAAATCCTAATAATTCCATTGCAAGAAAAATTGGCTCTGTAAAGTTCGTTTCAAATCAAAGAAATGGCAAGGACAACAAACAAAATATAAAGGAAAGTGATGGATTGCTAGCAACTATTAAGTATACAGACAGTAATCTAATTGATGATGATATCGAACGTCATTCTTTTTCTGATCCAGAAATTGTCTCGTTAAATGGAAAAGTTACTAATGAAATAGCCAATCGATTGCTGGAAGATGCAAGTTCGTCTGAAGAATATGAACAGCACTTAGAGGCAGCAAAAGCACTTAAAAGCTTGCCTATAGGTAGCTATGACATTCAAGACCTTGAAGATTCTATAAAGAATTATTCGGTGTTCAAATGTGTATCATTATTTAATTCTTATAAAAAAGTTGTTTCTGAAAGTGATTCGGTAAATAACATTCCTAATGAACAACTCAACAAAATAAAAGACTGTGCAGTTTGTTATTCTCTTGAAGCAATAGAGAGTATTGTGGTTGAGGATAGTGAGCTGGCTACAAGAATATTAACGAATTGCCTTTTGTTAGAATTATCATCATTACTCATAAAGGAAAACAAAAGTAAAGAGTTGTTATTAGAGGTTTTAGACCTTAAAACAGATTTTTTTGTGAAGCAAATCACTGGTCCTGATTTAAGTACCTTTGTTCCCGCTTTATTTGTAAAACTTGTAAGTTATTCTATACAATGTACCAATCTGTGGGATTCTATTATTTTAAAATCACCTAACTATAATTATTTGTTGTCTTATGTAAATGATAACATATCAATAAAAGAGAAAATAATAGAATTGACTCCGAAAGGTAATAAACGAGATGTAAATAGCGATGACTATATTAATCGCCTTAGAGGATATATAAGTGGTAAGTTAAGTATGTCTTATTCTTATTTAAGGAATATAGATAGTTGTAAACTTGACTTGTCTTCTCTACATCCCATCCTAAAGAAGTGTAAAATGCTATCTAGTAAGACATATATTTGGTGTCTTAATGATACTGATCAAAAAACCATTTTAAATATCAATCATCTTGTAGCTCTGCTTTCGCTTTATCAGAAGAAGAACAAGGACGAAAGGAAAAGTATTTTATCCAATGTCATGTTTGAAATTGAAGAAATATTAAAATGGAATAATAGTACCAATGCAACAAAGTTAGGCCGTTTCTACTTTTATCCCTTATTGGTATCATGGAAAGAATACCTATCAAAATATGATACTCAAGACAAGTATAAAGATCTGTGCTTGCTTTCGGTAGAAATGGATTCGCCATACTATTATGTTAATGGAGACAATAATAGGTGGTTTAAAGTTATATTACATAATAAAGGTAACTTAATATCTGAAGGATACCAATTGAATATATGGATTGGCGAAAATCATAATAATGGTTTTGTCAAGGAAGAGAATATAATTATACTTCCAAATACTGATGTACAAATTGAAATACCTATTCCGATAGATAAATGGGGTAGTTTTGAGATTTACGAATTTAATTTTGCCATTAGCTCAAAATATCAGGACAAATGGTCTAATACTGAATATTTCAATGCTTCGATAACTAATAAGCGCGATGTGTCATTTGGAATAGGTGAAATAAAGTGGCATGATAGCGGAAATCCACCTCTGGGGATGTTTAAAGGACGTGATACTATAGTTGACGATTTGAAAGAACACTATTGCACTCTTGAGAGACGTTATTCTTACGTTTTATACGGTCTTTCTAGAACAGGAAAAAGTTCTATTTTAGATTATTTACAAAAGGCGATAGAAGGATGTGAGATAGTTGGAAACTTATCAGAAATGATAGTACTTCCATTATATATCGATTTAGGCGAAATATATGGGAATATCATAAATAATAACTTTTGGGAAATATTTATCAAAAGTATTTGTAAGGATACGATAGATTTTCTGAAAAAATACAAGCCAGAGGAGGTCGAAAGGTTTGTTATACCAAAAGATTTTAAACAGTATATAACAGACATGAATGAACTGAGAATTCACCCTCTGTTTATGTTCGACGAATTCTCTTTTATGCAAGATATAATTAATGACGGATATATTAACTCGGCATTTTTGCAATATATGCGGACAATTTCTGCCGACAAAGATCTAGCAAGTTTTATTTTTGCTGGCACATATGACATAAAACAATTAATCCATGACCAGAAATATAATATTTCAGGTGCTTTTATATATTTGAGAGAACCAGACAAACCTATTTTTGAAATATCTTCTCAAGCAGCGGAAGAATTGATTAATGTAATGGAAGGTAAACTTGATTTTTCTCCCGCTGCAATAAGAGAAATTCATAGGCTAACAGGAGATGTCCCGTTTTGGATTCAAAAATTGTGCTTAAATTGTGGTATTTATGCGGTTGAAAACAATAGACCATTTATTGGTATATCCGAATTGGAAAGAATAGTAAAGAAAATGACTGGTGAATCTAATAGTTTAGGTAATAAAACAAAAATTTCTACTATGAATAGTGGAACTTTTGAAAAAACACAAATATTAATAACTGACACAGAAGAAATGAAAATTGTTTTAACAAGTATTTCGTTCCTAATAAACGAATCAAGTTCTTCAGAAGGTGTAACATATGAAGAGATAAAAACTTTGTGGTCTGAAAGTGGGTGTGACATTTCTTATTATAATATAAAAGAAGCAATTGATTCTCTTTGTGAACGTAAGACATTAATATATGAAGACATCGATAACATGCGTTATTATAGATTCGCTATTGGTTTATTCAGACGTTGGTGGCTTCATGAACACTTTGTTTTCGATCTTGAATTGTCAACATTTAAAAAAAAGGTAAAACATGAAGTTTAATATTATTAACCACATTTTTAAGAAAGAAAGAAAAGAGAAGGAAGAAATTTCTTCACTATTTTTTCAATCAAGTACAGATATCGACCAGCCAAATATATTGTTTGGTCGTAAACAAATACTGCAAGATCTTTATGATTATGCAGACGGATTGCATCAGGTTCAAATTATTGGAGCTAGGAGATTTGGTAAGACCTGTCTCGCAAAGAGTTTTGTCACACTGGCAAAGACTAAACAAGAAAGAAATGTATACCCAGTCTTTGTAGATATATATCATGATGAGATAAATGGAACAGCAAATATTTATCGTTATTTGTCTGCTCAAATTATTTCAAGCCTCTATAATGATGGGCTTATTAATAATAATACTCTAAACATTAACGATTATCATATTAAACCACATGCCAATTGGAAGAATTTGTCTAAGCAACTACGGACAATTGATGACATTGACGCAAGTGATTGTTTTGATGAAATTGTTGAAATTAATTATAAGAAAACTGGACAAACCATTCTTCTCATTTTTGATGAATATGAGAAAAGCACTGATGCTTTTGATAGTGTACATGGTTTTAGACACTTAAGGAAACTCTCTGATAAAACGCATTATTTAAAATTTTGGATAGTAGGTGCAATACCTTGGAATAATTTTGTTATGGGTGATGATAAGGAAGATTATCGTGCTTCTAAAGTGTTTAATGGAATACAACATGATTTTTATGTATGTCCACTTGTATTTGATGATTTTCAAGAAATGTGGAGTCATGAATGCAGTCTAATTCCCGACATTACTAAGCGTCAATATTTGGAATCACAATGTAAAAAAGTATTTATTTCATCTGGTGGTGTTCCATGTTTCGCTAAAGAGATTGGAACTTATATTTATATCAAAGGAATGTATCCCAAATATGATTGTATAAGTAAGCATTTCCCAGAAATAGTAAAAACTCTTTCGGATGAAGAAACTAGATGCTTAAGAGAATTGTTATTTGCTCCTAAGGAATATGACCCTATAATGATACCTAATTCTATCAATGTTTTGGAGAACTATGGTTTGATAATAAAAGACGAACAGAATAAATATAATATCTCAATTCGGTTCTTTGCAGACTATCTTCACGCAAAATTATTGGATGAACAGATTGAATCTTCTGACAGTTTAGATGTCGATACAATAGTAAATAAAATAGAAGATCTTTTCTATAATATCAATGAAAAATGGAAAGACCTATATGATGGCAAGTATATGTTTGATACTGTAAATGACACCCAAAAGTGTTATAGAGCTTTGCGATTAATATGTGATAGTAGAGAAAAAGTTCCTAATTTTATTAATTCTATTTATTTGCTTTATTGGGAAGGTTCAAAGGAAAATAAAAATGGAGATAAAATACCCAATCCTTTTAAAGGGACAATGTTTAGGAAATCAATGGACAAATTACGTCATATTTTAGGAAAAGCTCATCAGCAAGATAAACTTGAAACAGCTTACGGACAGATAGATAAGCAATCTGCATTGGAATATATATGGGGGAATAGGACAGAGCCTCAGAGTCCATTAGACTGTCAACTGTTTCAAAAATGTATGCTTAATAGTTTTCTGCAAGAGTTAAATAATTTGTATACTTTTATAGAAAAAGAATATACTATAGAAACAATTGATCCTTCTTTGTCTGAAATAGTTACCAAGTTTGCTTCAGGAACATATAAAATAGGAGTATTTGGAAGGAAAGATGTCGTAGAACAGGATTCGGGATATAGGCATGAAGTTCGCTCAATAAGAAATGGGGAGGATATTGCTAACGGAGATTATGTAGAATACACATTGTGCCGTGAACCTCATAGAGATCCCCTAAGAGATTGGTTTTATTATGCAGAAGATGTTCATCTAAAACAATAATGTGTTTATGAAATACTATAATTTGTTTTTTGGTGGGGGATGTCAAGCACAGTTTGCTACACTAATCTATAAACGGCTTATGAGTCGTGAATGGTTTAAATATGCAGACATCATGAATGACTATTTAAAATCAAAATCTGTGAGTGTCTTACCTGGTAAAGTTACATATGGTGATGATTATAATGAACTAAAAAAAACATTTTTTTTCATAAAACGATTGATGAATGAAAGGTTAGGAGACAATTGGTTGGAAATATCAGGGAATAATCTTAATAAGCATTATCGGTACATTGGAAATGATGATGACCCTCTGGCTGATATAAGAAACGCTAAAGTAATTAATAACCTTCGACAATACTGGAAGTTTTGTCAGGACTCGGCAGGTTTCTTCCCTCAGTCTTGGTTAGATTACTATTTTCAAGATTGTAAAGATCTGCTTGAAATAAAGGATAAGAAGAGAAAGGGCGAACAAGTTATTAGCGCTAGTATCGATCGTATTCACAAGAATATTGAATATCTTCCTTCTTTATATGAGTCAATCGTCAACAAAATAGTTCTTGAAATTGACTATAAGCCCTATGATGAAGAGCAAGTAACTTTGTTATTCCATCCACATTATCTTAAAGAATATAATGGCAGATGGCATTTGTTTGGTCATGCTGAAGGACACGAACCAGAAAATGGATATGACCTGGCATTGGATAGGATTCAGTCACGTCCACGTGAGAAGGATAAAATGGAATTCAAGATGGCGCCAGCAATGTATTATGAGCATTATTTTGAAGATATGGTTGGTGTAAGCCATTTGGATAATAGAATTATTGATGATATTGTTATACGCGCGCATTCATCTTATATATTTAATTTGTTAAAGACAAAACCTTTGCATCGCCACCAAGATGTTAAAAAAGAATTTGGAGAGTACGAGGATGGGGTTTATGGCGAATTTATTGTGCATGTTGAGGTTAATAATGAATTCATTGGTAGGATTCTTCAGATGGGGGCAGGACTCGAAATAATGGCTCCTAGAGAAGCACGAGATTTGTTAAGCGAAAGGGTTCGAGAACTTGCAGATTTATATTATACAAAGAAAAGGATAAGTAGCAATTATTGAATGGTTCCTCGGGCATGGAACCAATAAAAAGAGAAAAATACTTGTAAGCTTACAAAAATCGCCTTATCTTTGCAGCGTCAATCTTCGATACGTCTCGAGGTTGATGCTGTAAAAGCTGAGTGACGGGATTGTTAATCTAAACAACTATGGAAAATATGATTAACCAAACAAAGGAAGGGGCTCAGGCCCGAGTGAATAAACTCTCATACGCCATGCAGATGGCGGAGTTGGAAACCCAGATGGAGCAGGAGGCCATCAAGGAGCAGTTGCTGCTGGCTGACCTTGAGTGTCAGGCAGAGCAGGATGCCATCTTGGACCAGATGATGTTGGCGGAGCTGGCTTACGAGGAGGAGCAGAATGCCATCGCAGAGGCCATGTACCTTGAGGAGCTGGCCTACGAGGCAGAGCAAGATGCCATCGCAGAAGCCATGTACCTTGAAGAGTTGGCTTACGAGGCAGAACAAGATGCCATCGCAGAGGCCATGTACCTCGAGGATCTGGTGTACGAGGAGGAGCTTGCGTGCTTCTGACCTTTATCCTTGCTCATTGGCACCCATCTCTGATGCCACCTCAGAGTGGGTGCTACCCAAAACTAAGTGGTGGTAACCTTAAAAAACTGAAAGCTATGGAAAAGAAAGCAATTCAGACAATCGTGGCGAAAAGCCTTCCGGCCCTATCGGGCGAGTCATTAACCTACAATGCTGCCAAGAACGTGTATCTCACGCTCGGCTACACCAGTGCCGCAGGCAACATGTACTACAAAGCCATCCGTTTCTCTGAGAAGCTGGCTGTGTTCTATCACATCGGCCAGGGCTATGCGCGTACCTTTTTAAATGGTATCACGCTATTCTGCTGGGACGGGACAAAGGCCAAGATCATTGGCCAGAAGTTCTGGGGAGGCTATGACTGGAGAGACTTCTCAGAGTACTTTGCCAAGGAGCAGAGCATCTTGATGCTGAAGGACTTCCTCACATCGCAGGCGAAACTGCAAGGTGCTCAAGTCAGCGATCAGGATGCACTGGCCTGCTCACGCACCCTCATAGAGGAGACCCAACGCAAGCAGTTAGCCTAAGGGCTACTGCCTGCGACATAGAAAACACGAAGTTAAAAAACTACAAGAATATGGCAACATTAACCAAAGCAATCAATCAGAGCCTGTTTGACAGCATCCTGCCGTCATTTGGCAATCCGCGTGTTCACATCCCAGTTTGGGATGACAGTCAGAAGATGTTCATCTGCGACGAATACGAAAGTGCTAACGGACATCGCTACTATCGTGGCATCCGCTTCTGTGACCGTATTGTCATTCTGGAGAAGGTGGGGCTGTATCACAACTGGACGTACATCGACAGTATCGAACTCTATGCCTTCAACGGGCAGAAGATGGAACTCATTCAGAAGCGCGACTTCGACAATGTGTTCCGCAATGAGGCGTTTATTCGCCAAGAGTCTGAGCAGATGGTGAAGGACTATCTGACAGGCGTGATGAAAACTCAGCGTATCTGCACTCCGGCAGAGCAGATTGCAGCGCAGGCCTCTGAACTGATCAACGGATGCTACAAGCGCTTCCTTGACCCTGACTTCAACACACGTTTAACCCAAATTCTTCCTAAATTAGAACAGAAATAAATATGGAGAACATGATTGACACACAGAACAAGCAGCAGGTGATGGCTTACGAGCTGATCGCCAACACGAACAGTAGTTTCTTCCTCACGGGTCGTGCAGGAACAGGTAAAACAACCTTCCTTCGCAACGGGCAGAAGATGGTGGACAAGGAATTTATCACACTGGCTCCGACTGGTGTGGCAGCCATCCTTGCAGGTGGCGACACCATCCACTCGTTCTTTGGACTGCCAATGGATGTCTGTACGCCAGGCACGATGGGTAAGATGAACGAGGCAAGGATCCTGACGCTGATCCATACGGACACCATTATCATCGATGAGGTCTCGATGGTGCGTTGTGACATCATTGATGCCATCGATTACACCATGCGAAAGACCTTGCGTTCGTCTTTGCCATTCGGAGGCAAGCAGGTGATTTTCGTGGGTGACATGTTCCAGCTGCCACCAGTGGTGAAGCAGGGGGCAGAAAACGACCTCATGCGCGATCTCTACCATACGGAGGATTTCTTCTTCTACAAGGCAGACGTCATCAAGCGCATGCGAATGGTGAAGATCGAG
>JAEEGL015221415.1_pt1 | contig 21430 bp, 18 predicted proteins | sample 9134231 | NCBI WGS metagenome assembly JAEEGL01 (sample SAMN16246548, study PRJNA631951) | gut metagenome | biome: gut microbiome; feature: rumen; material: fiber-attached | host: Bos | place: Iran: Karaj | collected 2018-10
CGTTCGTACAAGCGCAACCTGCCTGTCATCCGTATTGTGGCCAGTGGTCTGATGGACTCCATCGGACTCTATGCCATACCGACTCCGCAAGACTATGAGCGCTGTCGCTGGTGGATGGACATCTTTGGCATTGCCTCGCTGGCAGACCGTCCCTTCCTGCAACTGTCGAGTGGTGAACAACGTCTGGCACTGCTGGCCCGTGCCTTTGTCAAAGACCCACAGCTGATCATCCTGGACGAGCCCCTGCACGGTCTGGACTTGTGGAACCGCCGGTTGGTGAAGGACGTGATAGAAACCTTCTGCCAGCGTAGGAACAAGACGATGATCATGGTGACCCACTATCAGGAAGAATTGCCTGCCGGTATTACCCATCAGAAATTTTTGGCACGGAATTTGTAGTTAGGTGGGTAAATTGTGAATAGTGAACAATAAACAGTAAACAGTATAATTGAAATATCAGTGACAAGTCAGTTTTCACCCAAGGTATCCGAGATTCTCGCCTACTCACGCGAAGAAGCCGCACGGCTGGCCAGCCAGAGCGTGGCACCAGAGCATCTGCTCTTAGGACTGCTGCGTATGAAGGAGGGTCCCGTGATGAACGTGTTCCAGCGTCTTGGCATCGACCTGCAGCAAATCAAGACAGAGCTGGAGGACCGCGTACGTCAGGATGAAATCGGCATGCCTATCTTTACCCAGCAATTAGTGCTGAACGAGAAAGCCAGCAACATTCTGAAACTGGCGGTACTGGAAGCCCGTATCCAGCATACCACCCGTGTGGAGGAGCAGCACCTGCTGTTAGCCATTCTGCACGACCAGACAGACACTGGTGCCAAACAAGTATTAGAAATGAACAATATCAATTACGAAGACGTTCTGACGCTGCTGAGCGTCAAGAACGGCATAGGTCTGCCCGACGAAGACTACGAAGAAGAAGAGAGCAGCAATGCCTCAGCCTCCAGCAGCAGTCAGTCTGCCAACACCACGCAGACCACGACCCAGCAGAAGACCAAGTCGAAGACCCCTGTGCTGGACAATTTCGGTACCGATCTCACCCAGCAGGCCCTGGAGTCGAAGCTCGACCCCTGTGTGGGACGTACGGCAGAGATACAGCGCGTCATCGAGATTCTGGGACGTCGCAAGAAGAACAACCCCATCCTCATTGGTGAGCCCGGTGTGGGCAAGAGTGCCATTGTCGAGGGGCTGGCGCAGATGATAGCCTCACGCCACTGTTCTCCCATGCTCTTCAACAAGCGTCTGGTCACGCTCGACATGACGGGCGTGGTGGCAGGCACCAAGTACCGCGGACAGTTTGAGGAGCGTATGAAGATGCTCGTCAAGGAGTTGGAGCAGAACCCCGACATCATCATCTTCATTGATGAGATACACACCATGATAGGTGCCGGGGCTACCCCCGGTTCCATGGATGCTGCCAACATCCTGAAGCCTGCCCTGGCCCGGGGTACCATACAATGTATAGGAGCCACGACGCTGGACGAGTATCGCAACTCCATCGAGAAGGACGGAGCCTTGGAGCGTCGTTTCCAGAAAGTACAGGTAGAGCCCACCACCAAGGAAGAAACCCTACAGATACTGCATAACATCAAGGGACGCTATGAATACCATCACCATGTCACCTATACGGATGAGGCCTTAGAGGCGTGTGTCAGACTGACAGACCGTTATGTCAGTGACCGTTTTATGCCGGACAAAGCCATTGACGCCCTGGATGAGACCGGTTCGAGGGTGCACCTGCAGAATGCCAATATCCCCCCTGAGATTACAGAGAAGGAGAAGGAGATGCAGCAGGTGAAGGAAAAGAAGCAGCAAGCCGTCAGCAACCAGAATTTTGAGTTGGCAGCCAGCTACCGTGACCGTGAGACCATGCTGAGCCGTGAGTTGCAGGAACTGAACAAAAAGTGGTTGGACGGAGAGGTAGACGTACGACAAGAGGTCACTGCTGAGCAGGTGGCTGACGTGGTGAGCATGATGACCGGTGTGCCTGTGCAGCGTATGGCCCAGGAAGAAGGCATCCGTCTGAAAGGCATGGCCCAGGAACTGAAGAGCCAAGTCATTGCCCAGGACAAAGCCATAGAGAAAATGGTACGTGCCATCCAGCGTAACCGTGTGGGACTGAAGGAGCCTAATCATCCGATAGGCGTCTTCATGTTCCTTGGACCTACCGGTGTGGGTAAAACCTACCTGGCCAAGAAGCTGGCAGAATTCATGTTCGGATCAGCAGATGCCTTGATTCGTATCGACATGTCCGAATATACCGAATCGTTCAATGTATCCCGTCTGATTGGTGCCCCTCCGGGCTATGTAGGCTACGAAGAAGGCGGACAGCTGACGGAACGCGTGCGTCGTCACCCCTACTCCATTGTGCTGCTGGACGAGATAGAAAAGGCCCATGGCAATGTCTTCAACCTGTTGCTGCAGGTGTTGGACGAAGGACGGCTGACCGATGGCAACGGGCGTTTTGTGGACTTCCGCAATACCGTTATCATCATGACCTCCAATGCCGGCACACGCCAGTTGAAGGACTTTGGCCGTGGTGTAGGTTTCAACAGTGGCACCTCGTCAGCCCTGATGCTGAACGAGCAAGACAAGGAACACGCCCGTCAGATAGTGCAGAAGGCTCTCTCGAAACAGTTCTCTCCCGAGTTCCTGAACCGACTGGACGAGATTATCACCTTCGACCAGCTGGACCTGGAAGCCATCAAGAAGATTATAGATATCGAGTTGAAAGGACTTTACAAACGCATAGAAACACTTGGCTATACTGTCGACCTCAGTGAAGAAGCCCGCCAGTTTGTTGCCGAGAAAGGCTATGACGTACAATTTGGTGCACGTCCCCTGAAGCGAGCCATTCAAAACTACATAGAAGACGGCATTTCCGAGCTTATCATCAATGGTGACCTCAAGTCTGGAACCACCATACACATCACCAAAGAAGACCCACAAGACGAATTGACTTTCAACACATAGAAATTATGAGAAAAATCACAACAACAATCACTGCTATTGCCCTGCTGCTGACAGCGGGCATAGCCATCAGCTCCTGTGGAGCAGGAACCTTCCTTCAGACCGTGGGCAGCGGAGGTACGCTGGCCAATGTCTTTACCAGTGTCATCGGACTGGACAAAGTCACAGAGAAGGGACTCGTGGGAACATGGAAGTATGAAGGTCCCGGATGTGCCTTCACTTCAGAAAACCTGCTGGCCAAGGCTGGTGGTGAGGTAGCAGCCACCAAGGCAGAACAAGAGCTGGCTCCCTACTTCCAGAAGGCCGGTCTCACGGCCCAGAACACCTATGTGACCTTCAACGACGACAAGACGTTTCAGGCCAGTATCGCAGGCAAGGCCTTCAGTGGCACATGGACCCTGGACGAGGCAACAGCCAAGGTGTCGATGAAGACCCTGTTGCTCACCATCAACTGCTATGCCAAGCGCGAATACAGGGGTATAGCCTTGCTCTTTGAGTCCAAGAAACTACTCAACGTGCTTCAGTTGATGGCAGCGCTCAGCGGCAATGATACCGTACAGAAAGTCGGTGAGCTGTCGAAGAACTACGACGGTATCCGTCTCGGTTTCGACATGAAGAAGTAAAAGAAAGTAAAAGAAAAAGCTGTTTTTCCTTTGTTTTTTGCTCGTTTTTTCGTACCTTTGCGCGAAATATACACGCGTACGTACAAAAACAAGAATAAAAAAGCATGAAACCAACAGCCATTCTACTTCTGCATTGTCCTGACCAACAGGGTATTATATCAGAGGTAACCAAATTTATTACGGACAATCAGGGGAACATTGTCTACTTGGACCAGTATGTGGACAAGCAGGACGGAATGTTCTTCATGCGCATAGAATGGGAGCTTGACGGGTTCCTGATTCCGCGCGACAAGATATACGACTACATCACGACACTCTATGCCCAGCGCTACCAGATGAAGTTCTCGCTGTACTACAGCGACAAGCGCCCGAGAATGGCCATCTTTGTTTCGAAGATGAGCCATTGTCTGTATGACCTGCTGGCACGCTGGAAGGCGGGGGAGTTCAATGTGGACATCCCGTGCATCGTGTCGAACCATGAGGACCTGCGCTATGTGGCAGACCAGTTCCAGATACCCTACTATGTGTGGTCTATCAACAAGGACCATTCGAACAAGGCTGAGGTGGAACAGGCAGAGATGGAACTGCTGAAGAAGGAAGACATCTCGTTCATTGTGCTGGCCCGCTACATGCAGATTATCTCGGACGAGATGATTGCAGCCTATCCGCACCATATCATCAATATCCACCACTCGTTCCTGCCTGCCTTCGTAGGTGCCAAGCCCTATCACCAGGCCTGGGAGCGTGGTGTGAAGATCATAGGAGCCACCAGCCACTATGTGACGGCAGAGCTGGATGCTGGTCCCATCATCGAGCAAGACGTGACCCGCATCACCCACAAGGACACCCCAGAGAGTCTGGTGCTGAAGGGCAAGGACCTGGAAAAGATCGTGCTGTCGCACGCTGTGTCGAAGCACATCCAGCGCAAGATTCTGACCTATAAGAACAAGACCATCATCTTCTCCTAAGAAGGAGGTGGAGAAAAGGAGAGGACCATGAATGTAGCCATAGTCAAATATAACGCAGGCAATATCTATTCGGTTGTCAATGCCCTGAAACGCCTGGGTGTGGAACCGTTGCTGACAGACGATGCTGAGCAGTTGCGGAGTGCCGATCGTGTCATCTTTCCCGGACAAGGCGAAGCCCGAGGAGCCATGGAGTATCTGCGTGAGCGTCGTCTGGACGAGGTCATCCGTCAGTTGCAGCAGCCCGTGCTGGGCATCTGTATCGGTCAGCAGTTGCTGTGCCGCCACTCAGAAGAAGGGGACGTAGACTGCATAGGTGTCTTCGATGCCGATGTACGTCGTTTCCGCCCCGAGAAGCATGAGGACAAGGTACCCTGCATGGGATGGAATGCCCTGAACACAAGAAACAAGATGGAGGACGGAAGGGACACCTTGTTCCAAGGACTGGACACCAACCCCTACGTCTACTTTGTACATTCCTACTATGTACCCGTGTGCGACGATACGGCAGCCGTGGCAGACTACATACTGCCCTACTCTGCAGCCCTGCAAAAAGACAACTTCTACACCTGTCAGTTCCACCCCGAGAAGAGCGGCAAGGTGGGAGAAGGTATCATCAAAAACTTTCTGGAACTATGATAGAACTGATTCCTGCCATAGACATCATCAACGGCCAGTGCGTGCGTCTCACCAAGGGTGACTACGACCAGAAGACCGTCTACGGAGACCCATTGGACATGGCCCGCCAGTTTGAGGCACTGGGCTACCAGCGTCTGCACATGGTTGACCTGGATGGTGCCAAGTCGAAGCATATTGTCAATAGCGACGTGCTGCGACGCGTCTCGTCGGAAACGAAGCTGGTGATAGACTTCGGAGGAGGCATCAAGACTGACGAAGACATTGAGACCGCCTTTGCGTGCGGGGCTCAGATGGTCACTGTCGGTTCGATAGCCGTCACCCAACCCGACCTCTTCCTGAAGTGGGTGGAGAGATATGGTGCTGAGCGCATGATACTCGGGGCAGACGTGAGAAACGGCAAGATCAGCATCAATGGCTGGAAGGAGGACAGCGAAGAAGACCTGTTGCCATTCCTGCAGCGCTATACCGATGCCGGGGTGACCCAGGTGCTCTGTACGGAAATCTCGAAGGACGGTACCCTGACGGGACCAGCCATCGAGTTGTACCAACGAGTGATGAAAGCGTATCCCGGGCTGCATCTGATAGCCAGCGGCGGTGTCTCGTCAGCAGATGACATCAAGGCACTGGCTGATGCCCGGATTCCTGCCGTTGTCTTCGGGAAAGCCATCTACGAGGGCCGCATCGACCTGAAGGACCTCATAGCAAGATACCCAACAACAGCATGACGAAATAACAAACCATCGTAACAACGACAAGCAAAGAAAACCATGGGACTGGCAAAACGCATCATACCCTGTCTGGATGTCAAAGACGGTGAGACTGTCAAAGGCACCAACTTCATCAATCTGCGGTCAGCAGGAGACCCCGTAGCACTGGGTAAAGCCTACTCCGAGCAAGGAGCAGACGAACTGGTGTTCCTGGACATCACTGCGTCGTTTGAAGGGCGCAAGACATTTACCAATATGGTGACTCAGGTGGCCCAGACACTGAACATCCCCTTCACCGTTGGTGGAGGCATCAACGAGTTGAGTGACGTAGAACGGCTGTTGTATGCAGGTGCTGACAAGGTGAGTGTCAACTCAGCGGCCCTGCGTCGTCCTGAGCTCATTGACGAGATTACCACCCGCTTCGGTAGTCAGGTCTGCGTGGTAGCCATTGACGCCCGTCTGGACGAAGACGGCTGGCACTGCTATCTGAAAGGCGGCCGGGAGCGCACAGAACGAGGACTCTTCGAATGGGCGCACGAAGTGCAGGAGCGTGGTGCGGGTGAGATACTGTTCACCAGCATGAACCACGACGGAACCAAACAGGGCTTTGCCAACGAAGCACTGAGAGAGTTGAGCGATGCCCTGAGCATCCCGATTATTGCCAGCGGAGGAGCTGGAAAGAAAGAGCACTTCAAAGATGTCTTCACGGAGGGACATGCTGATGCTGCCCTGGCAGCCTCCGTATTCCACTTTGGAGAGATTCCCGTGCCTGAGCTGAAACAATACTTAAAGAACGAAGGAATAAACGTAAGATTATGAATATAGACTTCAAGAAAATGGACGGACTGGTGCCGGCCATCATACAAGATGCTGACACAAGGCAGGTACTCATGCTGGGCTTCATGAACGAAGAAGCCTACGAGAAGACACTGGAGACAGGACATGTCACCTTCTGGAGCCGTACGCGACAGACGCTGTGGACCAAGGGGGAGACCTCTGGCCACTTCCTGAACCTGGTAGACATGAAGATAGACTGCGACCAGGACACACTGCTGGTACGCGTACACCCCATAGGTCCCACCTGCCATACGGGTACTGACACCTGCTGGGGCGAGGACAACACCCCCAACCCCCTACTCTTCCTGGGTGAGCTGCAATCGTTCATAGACCGTCGCAAAGAGGAGATGCCCGAGGGTTCCTATACCACCAGTCTGTTTAATAAAGGTATCAACAAGATAGCCCAGAAGGTTGGAGAAGAGGCCCTGGAGACGGTCATTGAGGCTACCAACGGCAGCAAGGAACATCTGGTCTACGAGGCCAGCGACCTGTTGTACCACCTGCTGGTGATGCTCACTGAGAAGGGGTTGCGCATTGAAGACGTAGCCGCAGAGCTGCAGCAGCGCCACGACCCCAACTGGGACAAGAAACGTCGTGAGGCCAAGGCTGCAGGAACGATGAAGTGAGACTGACGGTTAAGGGTTTACGGTTAACGGTTAAGGGTTAAGGGTTAATGGTTAACGGTTAAGGGTTAAGGGTTAAGGGTTAAAGGTTAAGGGTTAAAGTAAAGAATAAAACATATAAGCGCTATGCTCATTGATTACAAAAAAGCGAATATTTATCAGAAAGACGGCATCCTGGTGCTTGGCGACGTTGACTTCCATGTAGACGAAGGAGAATTCATCTACATCATCGGTCGTGTAGGTGCAGGTAAGAGCACCCTGCTCAAGACACTCTATTTTGAACTGGATGTCCATGAGGCTGAAGAGGCCTTCGTGCTGAACCACGACTTACGTGAAATGAAGCAAAAGTATATTCCCGCCCTGCGCAGGCAGATGGGTATCATCTTCCAGGACTTCCAACTGTTGGGCGACCGCACAGTCAGGGAGAACCTGCGCTTCGTGCTGAAGGCTACGGGATGGAAAGACAAGAACGAAATCAACGAGCGCATAGACGATGTACTCAGCGACGTGAATATGCAGGACATGGGTGACCGCTTCCCCCATGAGTTGTCAGGAGGTGAGCAGCAGCGCATCGCTATTGCCCGGGCTATTCTGAACAAGCCCAAGGTCATCATTGCTGACGAGCCAACAGGTAATCTGGATGTGGAAACGGCTCGCCAGATTATCGAGTTGTTGAAGCAAATCACCCAATCAGGCACTGCCGTGGTCATGACGACGCACAACACATCGTTGCTGAAGGAATATCCCGGCATCGTCTACCGCTGTATCAACCAAAGGCTGGAGGACATCACCAAGGACTATAACAACATGTCGCTGTATGACGAAGAGGTACAGTCGGCCAAGAAGGTGCTTGACTACTCTGACCGTGAAGACCTGTCGATGTAAAGGCTAAGAAGTAAAAAAAGTAAAAACAAATAAAATAAAGACTATGAAGGTAATGAAGTTTGGCGGTACGTCGGTAGGAACACCGGCCCGCATGAAGGAAGTAACCAAGTTGGTAACGAAGTCAGGAGAGCCCGTATTTGTGGTACTCTCAGCCATGTCAGGTACCACAAATTCGCTGGTAGACATCTCCAACTACCTCTACAAGAAGAATGCAGACGGAGCCAACGATGTCATCAACCAACTGGAGCACAAGTATCTCAAGCACGTGGATGAGCTCTACCAGACTGATGCCATGAAGGAAAAGACGAACGAGTTCATCAAATCAGAAATGAACTACCTGCGCTCGTTTACCAAGGAACTGTTTACCTCGTTCGAGGAAAAGAGCATCATTGCACAGGGTGAACTGATGTCTACCAACATGGTAGTCAACTACATGCAGGAGCAGGGCATCAAGGCCGTGCTGCTGAACGCCCTCGACTTCATGCGCACTGACAAGAACTCAGAGCCCGACCCAGCCTACATCAAAGAGAAGCTGGGAGCCATCTTGGAGAAGAACGAAGGCCAGCAGGTGTATATCACCCAGGGATTCATCTGCCGCAATGCCTATGGCGAGGTGGACAACCTGCAGCGTGGTGGTTCTGACTATACGGCTTCACTGATAGGAGCAGCCATTGACGCTGAAGAAATCATGATCTGGACGGATATCGACGGTATGCACAATAACGACCCACGCGTAGTAGACAAGACACAGCCCGTACATCAGCTACACTTCGAAGAAGCTGCTGAGCTGGCCTACTTTGGTGCCAAGATTCTGCACCCCACCTGTGTACAGCCTGCCAAGTATGCCGGTATTCCCGTACGTCTGCTGAACACCATGGAGCCTGATGCAGAAGGAACCACCATCAGCAACGCTACCGAGTATGGAAAGATCAAGGCCGTGGCTGCCAAGGACAACATCATCGCCATCAAGATCAAGTCGAGTCGCATGTTGCTGGCTACTGGATTCCTGCGCAAGGTCTTTGAAATATTCGAGTCCTACCAGACACCTATCGACATGGTATGCACGTCAGAGGTGGGCGTATCGATGTCTATCGACAATTCGTCTCACCTGGGTGAGATCGTGGATGAACTGAAAAAGTATGGAACGGTGACCGTTGATACCGGCATGTGCATCATCTGCGTAGTGGGCGATCTGGACTGGTCGAACATCGGTTTCGAGACCTTGGTGATGGACGCCATGAAGAATATCCCTGTGCGCATGATCAGCTATGGTGGTTCGAACTACAACATCTCGTTCCTGATTCGTGAAGAAGACAAGAAGCGTGCCCTGCAGTCGCTCAGTGACAACCTGTTCAACAAATAACCCCCAACCAACACACGCTAGACAAATATGAAAGGGATATTTCCTATAGACAAGCTGGAACGCATGCAGACACCGTTCTACTACTACGATGCGGAGCTGCTGCGTAACACGCTACGGGTTATCAATGACGAAGCCAAGAAGCATGAGGGCTTCTGCGTACACTATGCTGTCAAGGCTAATGCCAATCCCAAAGTGCTGCGCATCATCCGTGAGGCAGGACTGGGTGCAGACTGCGTCAGCGGAGGCGAGATAGAAGCAGCCCTGCGGGCAGGGTTCCCCAGCAGCAAGATAGTCTATGCCGGTGTAGGTAAGGCAGACTGGGAAATCAATCTCGGACTGGACAACGACATCTTCTGCTTCAATGTGGAGAGCATCCCCGAACTGGAGGTTATCAATGAGCTGGCAGCCAAAAAAGGCAAGACCGCCCGTGTGGCATTCAGGCTGAACCCCAACGTGGGAGCCCACACGCATGCCAACATCACGACAGGACTGGCAGAGAACAAGTTCGGTATTGACATGCGCGACATGCTGAAGGTGATAGAGGAAGCCAGTCACATGGCAAATATCAAGGTGGTGGGACTGCACTTCCATATAGGCAGCCAGATTCTGGACATGGGTGACTTTGAAGCGCTGTGTAACCGTGTCAACGAGTTGCAACGGGAACTGGAGCGTCACCGCATCAGCGTTGAGCACATCAATGTGGGTGGAGGACTGGGCATTGACTACCAGCACCCCAACCGTGTTCCCGTTCCAGACTTCCACGACTATTTTAACACCTATGCCAAAAAGCTGAAGCTGCGCACGGGACAGACCCTGCACTTTGAGCTGGGACGTGCTGTGGTAGGACAATGCGGTAGTCTGATAACGCGTACCTTATATATTAAGGAGGGGGCAGTCAAACGCTTCTGCATCGTCGATGCTGGATTCACCGACCTTGTGCGCCCGGCACTCTACCAGGCATACCACAAGATTGAGAACATCACCAGCGAGGAGCCTAAAGAGGCCTACGACGTGGTGGGGCCCATCTGCGAATCGACAGATGTCTTTGCCAAACAGACGGACCTGAACCGTTGTCACCGGGGCGACCTGCTGGCGATACGCTCTGCCGGGGCCTATGGTGAAATCATGGCATCGCAGTATAACTGTCGCAGGCTGCCTCAAGGCTATTTGAGCGAAGAACTATAACAATATGGAAAAAGAGTCAGCGTATATATCTATCATTATCGTAGTACACAACGAGGCAGCTAATCTGGAAGAAAACCTGCCGCAGTTCCTAAACATTGCCCAAGAAGCAGGTGCACAGGTGATCGTGGTGGATGATATGTCTTCTGACGACACCCCTGATGTGCTGCAACGCCTGCTGTCGGAGCACAGCAACCTATACACGACGTTTCTGCCCAAGTCGGTGGTACCCAATCCCAGCAGGATAAGACTGGCCTTGAGCATTGGAATCAAGGCAGCCAAAGGCCAGTATCTGGTTTTTGGTGACATTAACCGCCCCCCCGTCTCGCTGGAGTGGCTGACGGGGCTTGCTGACGGTGAGGCGTCAGTGGTATATACCAGTAACAAGAACAAACAGGTGACACATGTGGTTGCCACGAGTCTGGAGGACCTGCAGGCACTGGTGCAGAAAGCTGAGCGGAAGTCTGGACGCGGGCACCAGGGAGAATGTCTGAAAATGCAGAGGGGACTGTACGATGCCTTTGCGGTAAGGAAAGAGAAGGCTTTCGAGGCCCTGAAATACTTTGACCAAGACATCAAGGGAGGCCAACTGTTGGCACTCTGGCTGAAAACGTGGCTCTGACCTCCATATAACTTAATAAGAACACCATGCGGATTCTGCACTACTACGAAGATAAAGACACCATGATAAGCCAGCACGTCAAGTTGCTGACTGACAACATGGGAATGGATGCCGAAAACTATATTGCCACTGAGACAGAACAAGCCAAGACCTTGTTGCGAGGCGGACACAATGACATACTGCACTTGCATGGGTGTTGGAGAAACTCGTCGAGAAGCATTGTAAACTTGGCACTCAGGCAGGGTGCACGCCTGGTGTTGACCCCTCATGGCCAACTGGAACCGTGGATCAGGGAGGAAGGATACTGGAAAGAAAAGCTGCCCAAGCAGTTGATATACCAGCGCAACATCGTGCAAAAGGCTTATGCGGTCATTATACAAGGCCGTATGGAACAGGAATGTCTGAACCGGCTGAAATGGAATCCGCGCACAGTCATCATCCGCAATGCCGTAGTCACCCACAGCATCACGGCCAAAGACATGGCCAAGAAGACCTTGGACGTCTATCAGAAAGTGCTGGACTCGAACCCGCTGGAGCGGATGAGCAACGAAACACGGCAGACCCTGCTTGCCATGATTATTGCAGGTACAACAGGGGACCGTCGCTGGATTCCGGAAGACATGGCGGTCTCTCCACTATCGGGCGATGACTGGCGCCTGTTGCTCTGCTATGGTCACCAAGAGCAAATCACAGACACGTTGCAGCGGGGCATACGTATATTGGGTTTGGAAGTTCCCGACATTGACGTGGAGCATATTGACTACTTCCTGCCAGAGCACTATGTCGAGACGAAGAGCATTCAGCAGTCCATCGGCAACGAGTTCCCCTATGAGAACGACCGGCTGTTGGCAACCTTTAAAGTACTCAGGAAATTGGAAGCAGCCAACGAACTAAGTATCAAGCATTTAATAGAACTAAACCATGAGTTGCGCGAGCATGGCTGCGAAGAAGAGGAGCTGGCAGAGGAATTGAAGGTAAGGCACCTGTGGAAGATGGTTTCCCGGCTGATGCAAGTGGCAGCAGAACTGACGGGACTGACTGAAGGCTTCATGCCTGTGGCACCTACGGACGACCGGCAAACGCGCAAGATGAGGCGGGAGATAGACTGCCACCTGAAGATATAAAACGAACTACCTATACATTATAAATATACTACGATGAAACAGATGAACCGTGACATGCACTACCTGCAACTGCTTTCAGCATCGTTTCCCACGATAGCAGCGGCAGCGACAGAAATCATCAACTTGGAGGCCATACTGAATCTGCCCAAAGGTACGGAGCACTTTCTCGCTGACCTGCACGGAGAAAGCCAGGCATTCCAGCACGTGCTGAAGAATGCCTCGGGAAACATCCGGAGAAAGGTAAGCGAACTGTTCAAGGGTGACATCCGTGAAGCTGAGCGACGGGAGCTATGTACGCTGATATACTATCCTGAGGAAAAACTGGAGCTGATCAAAGCTGCTGACGAGGACATTGACGACTGGTATCACATCACCATCCACCGACTGGTGGCTGTCTGTCGTGACGTGTCGTCCAAATATACGCGTTCGAAAGTGCGCAAGTCGCTGCCGGAGGAGTTTGCATACATCATCGAGGAACTGCTGCACGAGCGTACGGACGACATTGACAAGGCTGCATACGTGTCGGTCATCGTAGACTCTATCATCTCTACGGGACGCGCTGACGATTTTATCATTGCGATATGCAACGTCATCCAGCGGCTGTCCATCGACCAGCTGCACATACTGGGCGACATCTACGACCGAGGGGCCGGGGCCCACATCATACTGGACACCCTGCGCCAATATCACTCGTGGGACATCCAGTGGGGCAACCATGACATGCTCTGGATGGGTGCTGCTGCTGGCAACAATGCCTGCATCTGCAATGTGTTGCGGCTCTCGCTGAGATATGCCAATCTGGCAACGCTGGAAGAAGGCTACGGCATCAACCTGGTACCTTTGGCAACATTTGCGATGGAGACCTATGGTGACGATCCGTGCAATGAGTTCATGCCACGACTGCTGACGGGCAACACGCTGGACGAAAAGACCATGCGACTGACTGCCCAGATGCACAAGGCTATCAGCGTCATCCAGTTCAAGAAGGAGGCGCAGATATTCCACCGCCGTCCGGAATGGCACATGGAAGGACGCTGTCTGCTGGAGCATATCGACTACGAGCGTGGTGTGTGCACGATAGACGGGAAAGAATATGAGATGTCGTCATGCCACTTCCCGACCATCGACCCGCAGCACCCAGAGGAGTTGACTCCCGAGGAATACATGCTGATGGAGAAACTGCATCACTCGTTCCGGGTTTGCGAGAAGCTGCAGAAGCACGTCAAGATGCTGCTGTCGCATGGATGCATGTATAGCATCTGCAACCAGAACCTGCTGTTCCACGCTTCGTGTCCGCTGAACGAGGACGGCAGCCTGAAGGAGGTGGAACTATACAAGGGTGAGCGTTACAGCGGTCATGAGCTGATGCACAACATCGGCATGATGGTCCGTGCGGCCTTTGAGAACGATACGGACCGGGAGTTGCGGCTCTATGCCCGCGACTACTTCCTGTATCTGTGGTGTGGTGTGGACTCGCCGCTGTTCGACAAGTCGAAGATGGCAACTTTCGAGCGCTACTTCCTTACCGACAAGACTACATATAAAGAGAAGAAGGGTTTCTACTTCCAACTGCGCGACAACGAACAGGTCTGCGACCGGATTCTTGACGCCTTCGGAGTGACGGGTGACAACCGTCATATCATCAACGGTCACGTACCTGTTCATGCGTCAAAGGGTGAGAATCCCATCAAGGCCAATGGCAAATTGATGGTCATCGACGGTGGTTTCTCGGAGGCTTACCACAATGAGACGGGTATTGCCGGCTATACGCTGGTGTACCACTCTCGCGGATTCCAGCTGGTTCAGCACGAGCCGTTCATGAGTGCCCAGGATGCGATACAGCGGGGACTGGACATCAAGTCTACCACGCAGCTGGTGGAACTGTCAGCCCACCGCATGCTGGTGGCTGACACTGACAAGGGTACGGAACTGCGCTCGCAGATTGCCGACCTGCGCGAGCTGCTCTATGCCTATCGTCACGGTATCCTGAAAGAAAAGAACAAGATTTGACCCTTCACATGCATCGCGTCATCATTGCACTCGGATCCAACAGGCTGCCCGCTGCCCATATCCAATGGGCATCGGAACGGATGGGCAGTCTGCTGGAGAATGTCCGTTTCAGTCGCAGGCTCTGGACGGAGGATATCCATGGGACGGGCATCTACTACATGAACCGTCTGGCGGTCGCAAATACCATGCTTTCCATGGACGACCTTCAGCATGAGTTAAAAGCCATCGAAGCAGCAACCGGCCGCTCTAGACAGCATGTGACCATAGACCTGGACCTGATGCTGTATGACGAGCAGCGCTTCCACGAACGGGACTGGTCGCGTTCATATATCCAGCAACTCATTCCGGACATCTTATGAAACTCTACATACTCTGCCTATTATTATCACTCTGTCAGACTGATGTGCAGGCTCTATCTTTCGAACAGCATTTTTGCGACTCTACGCTGCGGCTGGACTATACCTTTGCCGGTGACGCTTCAATACAGCACATCTTTCTGGACGAACTATCTATCACTCCCCGCTGGTATGGCCGCCACTATCGTCTGGACGAGCTACCACTCAAAGGCAACGGCCAGTTGACCGTCAAAGACCCGCAAACAGGTGATACACTCTACCGTCATTCTTTCTCGACGCTCTTTCAGGAATGGCTGGCAACCAACGAAGCCAAACAGACTGCCCGCTCGTTCGAGAATGTATTCCTGGTACCCTACCCCAAACATCCTGTTGTGATTACTGTCGAGTTGCGCGACTACCACGACCGGGTGACAACAGCCTTTCGTCACACCGTCAATCCCTCGGATATTCTCATCAGGCGGCCTGCCGTGTCTGTGACTACACCATCGCAGCAACAACCACACCCGTACATTACCCTGCACCAGGCTGCAGACACCACCCGATGCATCCACATTGCCTATGTGGCTGAAGGATATACCCAGGAGCAAATGCCGCAATTTCTGGACGACTGTCGTGCGGCGAACGAGTCGCTCTTCCATCATGAACCTTTTGCTTCGCTGCAAGACCGGTTCAACATCGTTGCCGTATGCTCAGCGTCCAATGACTCGGATGTCAGTCAGCCGGGGAAAGGCATCTGGCGCAATACCGCCCTGAACTCCCACTTCGACACATTCTATAGTGAGCGTTACCTGACGACACTACACATCAAGCGGTTGCACGACATACTGAGGGGCATTCCCTACGAGCATATCATCATCCTGGCTAACACCAGTCACTATGGAGGGGGCGGCATTTACAACTCATACAACCTATGCTATACGCGTGGATGTCACTTCCTGCCCGTGGTCGTCCATGAGTTCGGTCACTCGTTTGGGGGACTGGGCGACGAGTATCCCTATGGAGATGACGACCCGATGTACTTCAGTGATACAGAACCATGGGAGCCCAACCTGACCACTCATCCTGCCCAACCCAAATGGCAGTCGCTCATTGATGCGGGTCAGGCATCGGTCATCGAAGGAGGCGGATATCTGTCGAAAGGTGTTTGGCGATCCCAGGAGAATTGTAGAATGCGAACCAACGAACATCCGGACTTCTGTCCTGTGTGCCAACAAGCACTCAGGAGGTTGATTGATTTCTATACGCGATAAGTTTTTTTACCATTTTTATTTTGTAGTTCAGAAGATTTGTCGTATATTTGCATGGCAAAGACATACTTTGTACACTTTTGTCAAAGACTGCTATGCTAAATAAGGTATTACTCATCTATACAGGCGGGACTATCGGAATGAACCGCAATCCGCAGACGGGCGCTCTGGAGCCTTTTGACTTCGAGCACCTCTTGCAGAATGTGCCCGAACTGAGGCAGTTCGATTTGCAGATTGACACCTACCAGTTTCAGCCTCCCATCGACTCCAGCGACATGTCGCCACGGCTGTGGACGGACTTGAGCCACGTCATTGCCGACCGCTACACGGACTACGACGGATTTGTGGTGCTGCACGGCACTGACACCATGGCATATACGGCATCAGTCCTGTCATATATGATGGAAAACCTGACTAAGCCTATTATATTTACTGGTTCGCAACTGCCCATCGGACTGCTGCGCACGGACGGGAAGGAGAACCTGATTACATCGATTGAGATTGCTGCAGCCTGTGATGACGAGGGGCACGCACTGGTTCCCGAGGTGGGCATATACTTCAACGGCCATCTGCTGCGAGGCAATCGCACTACCAAGCAGAGTGCAGACGAGTTCAACGCCTTCGAGTCGTTCAACTATCTGCACCTGGCCGATGCCGGAGTCAACATCAGCTATCACCGCGAGCGAATACTGAAGCCCGACTGGGGCAAACCCATGACACCCCACTTCCGGCTGGACAACAACGTCATCATCTTCTCGCTCTTCCCCGGCATCCGCGAGGATCTCATACGACACATCATCCACACGCCCAACCTCAAGGCCATCGTCATGCGCACATTCGGCAGCGGAAATGCACCCCAGAGCCCATGGCTGCTCAACGCACTGAAGGAAGGCACACGCAACGGAAAGGTCATCGTAAACATCAGCCAGTGCATGCAGGGCAAGGTAGAGATGGGACGCTACGACACGGGCTACCATCTGCAGGAGGCAGGGGTCGTCAGCGGATACGACTCAACCGTTGAGAGCGCAGTGACGAAGCTGATGTTCCTCCAGTCACACTACGACGACCCCGACCTGGTGCGCCACATGATGAACCGCAGCATCCGTGGCGAAATAACGGTATAGTCACCCGAGTAAGTACTAGTATCCCAAGTTAGAACGATTCTAATCTTAGAAAATAAAAACTTAACAACAAACCCTAAACAACAAAACGCTTTATGAAAGAACTGAAAGGAACAAAAACAGAGAAGAACCTGCAGGAAGCATTCGCAGGAGAGTCCATGGCCCGCAACAAGTACTCCTACTGGGCATCCAAGGCCAAGAAGGACGGCTATGTACAGATAGCTGCCATCTTCGAAGAGACAGCTGCAAACGAGAAGGAGCATGCCAAGATGTGGTTCAAGCTACTGGAGGGCGGTGCAATCAAGGACACTGCCAGCAATCTGGAGGCTGCAGCCAGTGGCGAGAACTTCGAGTGGACTGACATGTATGCCCGCATGGCCCGCGAGGCCCGCGAGGAGGGTTTCCCCGAGATTGCTGAGAAGTTCGAGGGCGTAGCTGCCATCGAAAAGGCTCACGAGGAGCGCTACCGTCGTCTGTTGGACAACGTACAGAAAGAACGCGTCTTCTCCAAGGACGGCGATGTCATCTGGCAGTGTGCCAACTGCGGACACATCGTCATCGGACAGAAGGCTCCCGACGTATGCCCCGTCTGCGACCACCCGCAGGCATACTTCCAAATAAAGGCTGAGAACTACTAAGCGGCCCTGAACTGCAGAACGAACGCACAGCACGGTCCTGTAAAGCAGGACGAATGTGCCCCGCAGAACTGCACTGCAGGACGACCGAACAGCAATTAAAGAACAGACTGACCGCAAGGCCAGTCCGTTCTTTTTTCATTATTCTGCCACTTGTCCAGTCACGCTCGACCGCGCACTCAGCGCAGCGAACGGTCAAAGAAGCGCAGACACTGGCGGAACAGGTGACCGCGCGTTTCACCTCCATAGATGCTGTGGTTGCGGTTCGTGTATACCAGCTGTTCGAAGTCCTTGTCCTGCTGTACCAGTGCCTCCGTGTACTCCGCTGTGTTGCGGAAATGCACATTGTCGTCAGCCATGCCATGACACAGCAGCAAATCGCCGCTCAACTTACCTGCACGCGATATCGGGCAGTCGTCATAGCCCGACGCGTTTTCCTTAGGCGTACGCATGAAACGCTCTGTGTAAACCGTGTCATAGTAACGCCACGACGTTGGCGGAGCAATGGCAATGCCACAACGGAACACACTACGGCCCTCGCTCATCGCCATCAGCGTGTTGAAACCTCCAAATGACCACCCCCAGATGGCAATGCGACTGGCGTCCACCCAGGACTGGCGACCAAGCCACAAAGCAGACTCAACCTGGTCGCGAGACTCCAGCTGACCCAACTTCAGATAAGTACACTTCTCAAACTCGGCACCACGGCCACCCGTACCACGGTTGTCCACACACACGCAGACATAACCCTGCTGCGACAGCAACTGCTCCAATATAGCCCCCTGCCCCGACATGCCTATAGACCAAGCGTTCTTCACCTGCTGGCTGCCAGGACCGCCATACTGGTACATAATGACCGGATAGCGCTTAGAGGCATCAAAGTCCGCAGGCTTCACCATCCAACCGTTCAACGTCACACCGTCAGACGTAGTCAACTGAAACAGTTCGCGACGTCCAAGCGTCAGCGCACTCAGCTTTGTACGTAATTTCTGATTGTCAACAAGCGTCGTCAGCATTTTTCCACTAGCATTACAAAGAGCATAGACTGGTGGTGTGTTAATGTCACTCCATGTATGGATGAAATATCGATAGTCACTGCTGAAGACTGCCGAGTTCCAACCTGCCTTCTCCGTCAGGCACGACTTCTTGCCATCTCCGTGCACCACGTAAACCCGCTGCTCAGTAGCACCCAGCGCCTCGTCCGCCTGTCCTATATGCTGCGACTGTGTCGCAGCACCAGCAACATGCGCCGCGAAGTAGGTGTTACCCGTTGCCTCGTCATAGCCGTAAACCTCACTCACCTCGTACTCACCGTCGTCCACCTGCCGCAACAGCTGACCGTTCATATTATAAAGATACAGATGCATCCATCCACTGCGGTCACTCGGCAACAGAATATGACGGTCCGTCAGCACAATGCCGTCAATAGCCTCCTCACGGACATACTTCGAAACTTTCTCCTCAACCACCTGACGACAAACCGTCGAGAGCGGATTGCACATAAAGATACGCAAGCAGTCCTGATGACGGTTCAAAGTAAAGACGGCCACCTGGCTCGCATCCGACGTCATCCGCAGACGAGGAATATATCCGTCCGCATCTACAGGAACCTGCAACTGACGCATCTGACGGCTACCGATATCGAAACTCCATACCGACACACGCGAGTTCACCTCACCGGCTATCGGATACTTATACGTATAAAAACCGGGATAGTCAGCATACTCCGAACGCTCAGGCTTCAACCCCTTGAACAGCGGCATAGAGTATTGCCTGACGGCAGACTCGTCATAGCGAACCCAAACCAACTGACGACTGTCAGCAGTGAAAACCATCGCACGGTCATGGCCAAACTCTTCCTCGTTCACCCAGTCAGGAATGCCATTGATCACCTCATTGCGCTGGCCATCCTTCGTAACCTGTACTTCAGCATTATCATACAACAGCTTGACTAAAAAGATGTTATTATCCCTAACGAAAGCTATCTGCTGACCATCGGGAGAGAACACTGGAGTCTGCTGAGGACCGTTATCAGACAAGGGAACTAAACGATTGTTCTGCAACGTATATATATAATAAGTAGCCGTAAATGAACGACGATAAATGCGCTCAGTCTTAGTTTGTATCAACAAACGTTTACCGTCAGGACTCATTATATAGCCGTCTATGCTGGCAAGCTGATACCCTTTTGCCGTTGACACATCGAACAAAGTACCAACTTCACGTCCACTCTGGAACGAACACTTGACTATACGTTTACCATCACTGCTCAACTGAGCATACGACTCACCATCTGGCAAAACCTGTACTGCAGCCATAGACTGATGACGATACTCTCCACGGGTAATATCCTGCAAATTCAACTTGCCACCAGCAGTAGCCACACATGTCAACAATAGCGACACTAGGGTCATCAAACAACTCTTCATCATCATTTATTCTTAATATTTATTTTCTTCAACAACCTGAGCAGATTCCTTTTTCAACAAATTACACTGGGTGATATTGTTGTAATAACCATTTATAAATACTCCCTTCTCCCTCAACATTTCAATATCATGAGCCGTTAAGACTATTCGATAGGACGTGGCCTCCTTACCCATAGTAGCACATCCCCAATCATTCAACTCACTGGAATTGCCTTCCAAAGTAGAATCCGTTCCATTATAAATAGTCTTCAACAACCAGAAAGTAACATTAGGGTCACTCTTGGCTGTAGTAAATATGATTTCCAACTTGTCACCCTCATAAGCAGTGGTAAAATTTTCAGGTTTAATCACAAAACCATTCTGCCAATTGCCCTGTTCGCAATTCCCTTCCCATATAGTAGTAGCCTCCCAAACAACATTTCCTGGAGACAGATAAACACTCTTGACGGTGATAACCGTAGTATCAGAAGCTTGAAGTGCTACCTCATCTATGCTCGTTACATTCTGGCCATCAAAAAAGCAGGTCAATGACGTAATACCAGCCTTTCCCCAAGTCTTGACCTTGTCAGAAACCATAATCTGGGTAGGAACCTTGGTTGGCTCAGCAAAATCGAAACGAATAGATTCATATTTTGACCAGTCAACTGACATATTGCGTTCTTTCACTGAACCGACTAAACCTCCCCAAGGAAGAGCATAGTAAGTAATACTTCCATCACTGTTATGGACAAGTTCTTCGTAAATATTCCATGTACTATTGAATTTTGAAATAATAGAAAATTCACTATCATCAACAGCAGTCGACCCACATGCTACAAATGCCCAACATGTCAACAGCAATAAAACATTCTTCATAGTCATCTAGATTTTGTTATTAATAACATGCTCATAATAAAAAAAAACCCTGAATCAATAAGACTCAGGGGGTTCTCAATTTAAAAAAGTGGCGGCCTCCTACTCTCCCGCATTGCATTGCAGTACCATCGGCGCAGGCGGGCTTAACTTCTCTGTTCGGAATGGGAAGAGGTGGGACCCCGCCGCAATAACCACCTGATATAGGTTATTGACTATCTCCACAAG
>JAEEGL010924725.1_pt1 | contig 21429 bp, 17 predicted proteins | sample 9134231 | NCBI WGS metagenome assembly JAEEGL01 (sample SAMN16246548, study PRJNA631951) | gut metagenome | biome: gut microbiome; feature: rumen; material: fiber-attached | host: Bos | place: Iran: Karaj | collected 2018-10
CTTCGAGAGAAGATGAGCGTTTTCCAGATGACATTCTCTGTTGTTCAGTTTGTTACTGCCGTTATTGGGTTCGTGTATTTCTACCTGATCTGGAAGCCTCTTAAGAAGGCGGTCATGCCTGATGTTAAACGCGAAGATTAAGGCGTTTTTTAAGGATTCTTTAGGATTATTAAGGATATATTAAGAGGTTATAATCTTGTGGAGACACCCTATAGGTGATATACTTATGGGGTGTTTTCATGGATGAAAACAGAACGCGTATTTATATGACAGGATGTCATATGTAGTGGTAAGTTAAAAGTAGACACCTACCTATTTTTTGTAGACACTGTATATTGGAATATGTAACATCAAGTTATATAAACTATCCAGGTCTGCATTAACACCACACAAGGAGGTGCTCTATGAAATTCACTCGTGAAGAAAAGTTAGACATCGGTCGTCGGCTTTATCACAAGGAACTTACTGTAACTGAGGTCATGGAACAGACTGGAATGGGACGGTCTACGGCAGATAAATGCCTTACCGATTTCAAGCGTGCTAATGGTATTCCAGTCAAATCAAAAGCAAAAAAGGTTAGTCGTACAGTCGGATCTTCTAGTGACATTGAGACATACATGTCTATGTCAAAAGAGGAACTTATCAATGAACTCATCCTCGCAAAAGCAAATGAATTGCGGGCAAAAAAAGGATACGAAGTGAAAGGAGTTGGTGCAAACAAGGAATTCATTCCTTTAAACAACAAGAATTTGAAATAGTTTTTGAACTCTCAGGATCCTTCAGCATAAAACACCTATGCAGAGTATTGGGTGTTAACCGTAGCGGCTTTTACAAATGGAAAAAGCGTCTGGAACATCCATCGGATCGTTTAAAAACCTTTGTCAGTAATCTTGCGCTGTTTAAAGAGTACCACGCCAAGTATCCTTCACATGGTTATCGATGGCTGAATGCTAAGATCCGCCTCGATACCGGTTTGATCTTATCTGACCAATACGCTCACAAATGCTGTAAGACTGCTGGCATTGTGAGCTGTTCAAAGCATTATCGCTATAAGAAGCCGGGGGATCCTTTTAAGATCTATCCAAACCTTCTTATGACCGGACTGGATGTGGATGGTCCGATGCAATGTATCGTAAGCGATATGACTGCTTTTTATCTAAAGGGCATCTATTATGAGCTTACGTTGTACATGGATGTATGGAACAACGAAATCCTGTCCTATTCGCTCTCTTCCAAGAGAGGAGACCGAATGACTTATATCAGTGGGCTCAATAGCCTTATCGATATAAAAATGGCATACCCCGACATGGAGATGGTTCTCCACACGGATCAGGGATCTGTTTATTCGTCAAAGAGTTTCAACGAATTACTGCCCTTATACAACATCATTCATTCGATGTCTCGAGCCGGTACACCTACCGATAACGCTGCCATGGAAGCAATCAACGGATGGATAAAGGCCGAGATATTTAATGATCTGCATCTCACGAGTAATGAAGATATCGACCGAGAGATTGCGGAATACATAGTGTTCTTCAATGAAGAACGTCCTGCTTACTCTTTGAACTATCTGACGCCCAAGCAGTATAAGGAGTATTATCTTGCAGGAACCATGTGTAACTAATTGTAAAAGTGTCTACTTTTTGTTGACTAGTGCAGAAATGGGGATATTATAGCTGATGCGACCCAAAATCGGCTTCCGCGGAGGGGGCGCGGCTATAAAATCGCTGGGAAATGGGGATATTGTAGCTGACGCTATCCAAAATCGGCTTCTGCGGAAGGGGCGCTGCTATAAAATGGCTGGGATATGTGGGAATTATAGCTGACGCGACCCAAAACCTTCTTCGGATGAATGGTGCATCTGTCAATGCGCAACTTCAAATCAGCTTATCGGATGCTTTTTTTGTTGATTTTCGGGGGTTTTGCGTATTGACGGGTGTGGTATAATATTACGTGGTACTAAATTAATTAAGAAGGAACAGCTTCAGCTGCATTTGAGGGTAAGCCCGGCAGTAAAGCAGCTAACATAAGCATTACTATCATGAAAAAGTTCAAATTAAGTAACATCATCATCACCGAAAAAAGTTTCTACAGCAGGGCGATGGTGATCATAGTCCCTGTGGTCTTGCAATATCTAATAAGCACCGGCGTAAATATGATGGACACCATAATGGTGGGAAGGCTGGGGGAGGTTTCCATATCAGCATCCTCACTTGCCAACCAGTTCTACACCATCTTCACATTTCTGTGCATGGGACTGAGTGCAGCGGGTCTGGTACTGTCCGCACAATACTGGGGTGCCGAGGACAAAGAAGCGGTACACAAGGTGTTCGACCTGCTCGTACAGCTTATCCTGATCACGGGAACGCTGTTCGGTCTGGCATCCTTCTTATTCCCCGAACAGATAATGACGGCATATACCAAGGATGCGGATGTAATACGAGAAGGCGTCGCATACTTAAGAGTCACCGCTCTCGTATATCTGCCTCACGGTATCAGCCTGGTGCTCTCCAACGTACTCAGAAGTGTGGGGAATGCAAGACTCGGACTCTATATATCCCTAATCTCCTTCGTAGTAAACATCGGTTGTAACTATATATTCATCTTCGGTAAACTGGGATTCCCGGCAATGGGAGTGACCGGAGCAGCTATAGGAACTCTCTGCGCGAGAGTAGTCGAGCTGACGGTATGTGTCGTTTATATGCTCCGGGTAGATAAGATTTTGATGTATCGACCGGGCGGAGTTCTTAAGCTGCCCGAACGGCTGCTCTTAAAAGAGTTCGTCCGCCTGGGGCTTCCCGCCATTATCAGCGATACCATCCTGGCACTTGCGGCTTCAGCCATATCCATGATCCTCGGACACATGAGCCGTGAGATAGTGAGTGCCTATGCGATAGTTGCAGTGGTCGATCGTATGTGTACGGTTGCCAATGCCGGTATGTCCAGCGCATCGGGTGTCATGGTAGGACAGGCTGTAGGCGAGGGTGATTTTGACAAAGCCAAACGCGAGGGTTGGTCCTTCGTGCTCATGAGCCTGGGTGTCGGAATCTTCGCTGCCTTCCTGGTACTCACGGCAGGCAACTGGTCCGTTCGCCTCTATGATATTTCCGCGGAAACGATCGCCATAACTCACTCCATGATGGCGGCCAGCGCAGTAGTGGTCTGCTTCCAGGCGATACAGAGTACACTCAGTAAGGGAGTGCTTCGCGGAGGCGGCGATACCAGATTCCTGATGATAGCGGATATATTATTCCAGTGGATAGCTTCCATCCCGCTCGGATACTTCGCCGGTCTTGTTTGGGGCTGGACTCCTTTCTGGGTGCTCATCGCATTGAGGATCGATTATATAATTAAATCCTTCTGGCTCCTGTTCCGGCTTCAAAGCGGAAAATGGATACACCGCGCCACCATACCGAACCATTCATAAAAAAGCACGTACAAAAACAGCTTTCGAAAAAAACACACTAAACCTTCATAATATCCATTTAGAAAAAACAGTTTGTGAGGAAGTACACACCAAACCTTCATATATTCGCATACAATAACAAGACGGTTTCCGAGGTAATCCACATCCAACCTTCATATATTCGCACACAAAAAAGCAGCTTCTGAGATGCTTATGCACTCATGAAGCCGCTTTTGATTTTTGGTTTTATTGAAGTCACGCCGTGCGATTCTTATAGTTACTCGAGAAGGTACTCAAGATCGCGCTTGATTACATCCGAGATGCTTATGCCTTCACGAAACGGAATACATTCCATGAGAGAGGTTTAAGTTCTGCTTTCACTGTCATGTCATCACATACAGTGTCTTTAGCCGGAGCCGGAGCAAGGCTTAAGTCCGCTTCTTCCTTCGGAGTGTGATCTTCGGTGAACATCTCTGTATGGCCTTCAAAACGCATACCGTTAAGTCCGGTGATGTCCAGAGTAAAGTCTGCACTGTCTTCCCAGTCGCGGTTGATGACGAAGACCGTAAGTTCACCCGTTCCGGCATCATATGCGGCTGCGGAATCGATGAAGTCCACCTGATCCTGCTCGTGATACTTGTGAGTATCATCCAATGCGAAGCTTTCAAGATCATACTTCTCACACTCGACTGCGGTCTGAAGAGAAATGCCGTGGCCGTATTTCATGAGATCTGCGTACGGATAAGATGCAGGGAGCGTGAATACATGATCGTGATCAATGCCTGCTGCCACACCGAGTCCCGAGGTCATGCAGCCGATCTTAACACGATCCGCATGACGGAGCATCTCCATGATGACGGCTGCATTTCCGAGTGCCATGAGCATCGGATCCATCGGAGGGAAGGAACGCGAAGGCATGTTGTCCGGATCATGGCGGACATATTCGCGTGCGGGATCAAAAACATAATGTGAACCGGGCTCGATGTAAGGCTCTCTGCCGAAATGAAGATCTTTCTTTTGAATGGGGAATACGCCGTATTCATCCAGCGACAGTTTCATGACCTTCGGTGAATGCATCAGTGCCTGTACGTAATCACAGAGTGCGATCTCGGTACGGATGTAGTCCTCGTAGTAGCGTGATGCTGCCATGAACTGTGCGTAGTTGCCGATCTCAGCCGACTGATAATGATGCATCGAAATGTAGTCGACCGAATTATAACATTCCTTAAGGACCTGCAGATCCCAGTCCGGATAGTGTGACAGATCGGGAGAACTCGAAACGCAGACTGCTGTCTCGATGCTTCCGTCAACCCACTTCATGGCCTTGGAGGTCTCGTTTGCAAGAATACCGTAACCTCTGGGATCTTTTTCCCATGAAGCAACCTGCCAGGGACCGTCCATCTCGTTTCCGAGATACCATACCTTGACGCCGTAGGGTTTCTCATGACCGTATTCTTTACGCAGATCGGACCAGTAGGTACCGCCTTCGTGGTTGGTGTATTCGACATTGTAGACAGCATCGTTTATGTCACCGGTACCGAGATTGATGGTGTACATCGGCTCCAGGCCGGTCTTCTCTGCCCACTGCAGATACTCATCATGTCCGACATCATTCGGATAGTACTGATGCCATGCCAGATCCAGATGCGCTTTCCTGTTTTCCTTGGGACCGATGGAATCCTTCCAGTCCCAGCCGGATACGAAATTGCCGCCGGGGAGACGGACTGCGGGAAGATCTGTCTTCTTCAATGCTTCGATCCAGTCGGTACGAAAGCCCTGCTCATCCGCTGTCGGATGCTTAGGGTTGTACATGTTACCGTAAACGATCGATCCGATGGGCTCCATGAACGCTCCGTAGAGACGTTTTGATATGCTTCCGATCTTAAAATTCGGGTTTACGGATACCTTTGCTTTTTTTGCCATTTTTCCTGCTTCCTTTCATATATATGATTATTTTGTTTTCTCTTTAATCGGCAGCATCCCTTCTTACTGCGCGGCATTCTCGGCAAACCACACGTCCAGCTGCCTCTGCTTCTCTGCAATATATTTGTTGAGGCCGGCTTTCTTCAGCTTCTCGTTAAACTCTGCGGTCCCCTCTACAGGATCCAGGAATCCGTAAAGAAGCTGATTGGCGTATTCGTCGTATATGTTCTGCAATGCCGCATACTCAGCGGTATATGCACTGTTGTCAAAGGTGAAGCCCATTGCGATGGATGTCTCTGCATTCGTATTGAATTCCATCATCCTGGCGCCGAGATCCGGAGGATTGCCGACCCACACAGGGCAGATATACTGATTGGGCATCTCCCAGTTCATCGTGTGATACCACTCGGCATTCTGATAATCCACGCCGGCAGGGAAATCGATCTGACCGTCCTGATCGGTGACATAGTCCTTGCCCTCCTCACCCCAGACCAACAAAGTGGAAAGCTGCGGATCCGTATAAAGTTCGTTCATGACCTGCACTGCGGCAACGGGATCCGAAGTCGCCTGGTTTAAGCATGTTATAACGGCGGTGACGCCGGTAGACTTGATGATGTCCTGACCGAGGCGGAACACGATCATTTCTCTTCCGCACTCGCCGGAGATCTGAGCCTTGTATCCGGGTTTTGACGGAGCCAACATCGCCATATAGTTGCCTGATTTGATCTTGGCAGAGCTTGAAGTGGTATCTGTCAGAGCGTCCTGGGATATGAATCCCATCTTGTTCCATCTGTACATGCGGGTGACCGTATCCATCCACACGTCGCTCTCCATCAGATTTTCGACTTTCCTGTCCTTAGTCGGATCCAAAAGAACGCCGAACCAGTCGTTACCGATATCATCCACAACGGAACCCTGCGAGAACTGATTGCCTCCTACCGCGAATACGGTCTTATCGGGGAATTCCCTGTGAAGTTTTGCAAAAATACTCTCGATCTCATCCCAGTTTGAAGGAACTTCCTGATTCGCATCTTCCTTATATTCATAACCGATCGCATCGAGGTATTCTTTGCCGATCACGATAGCAGCTGTCGTTATGGCATAATCTTTTACCGGAGGGATGCCGTACAGGTGACCTGCATATTTGCACGCTTCCTGATACTTGGGCGGAACGGCTTCTTCGATGCCCGGTCCGTAGGTCTTAAGGAGGTCGTTCTCGTCTAAGTCATAGCAGAACCCGTTGTTGACACAGGTCGTATATCCGATGACATTGCCTCCGTACCAGTCGATCTGTCTGTCATTGTTGGTCAGATTAAGCTGGACATCCTGTCTGTAGGTCGTGAAATCCAAAATCAGAAGTTCTATCTCAAGACACAGCTTCTCTCTCAGGATCTTGTTCATCGCTTCCTGGATCCTCTCGGTACCCTCGGGGCTGCCGGTCCAGGTATATATGGCGTAAGTGACCTTCTGATACTCTCCGGTCTTCTCATACTCCGCTCTTCGCTCATCTATCGCCTGTCTGTAAGCGGGAGACATATCATTTTCCAGGATATCCCCGGTTTCAGCCGAGGTCTCCGTTTCGGATACGTTACCGGTCGTGCCGCATGCAACCAGCCCCAGTACCATGCACAGGATGAGCAGAAAAGCTGCCGTTCTTCTTATTTTAGTCATTTCGGAGTATCCTCCTTATCGTGAAGCCTATGGCAGAATACACAAATTTCTTGATATTTTTAATCATAGACAGTATCATTTTAACAGTAAAGAGAAGGCGTATTTATGCACAATTTGGAGGGTTTTTTTCACAATTCTTATAACCTTATGTCGACGACAAAACGCAGGCGATCACTGCTGCATCGGTTCGATATATCCTTTTTTATGGCCATGCTGATCTTTACCACGCTCTTTGCGACAGTTGCGACGGTCATGGTTCTGAATCTTCGCAATTTCTCCTATCGTTCCGTTCAGGATTCTCTTCATTTTTATGATAACAGACTGTATGTCGAGCTCAATCAGGATATCATGTTCCTGATCGACAACTGCACTTCCGATCCGGATATCATAAAGCTGCGCACCACCATGGACCGGGGCGAGGAGGTTGGCTGCATCTCACGTATCCAAAACCGCTTATCAACACAGGTGACGACTCATTCCGTGATCAGGGGCTTTTACCTGTATTATACCGAAAAAGACATCTTTGTTCCGGTCTACAGTACCTCCAACGCAGGCGCCAACGTGGGATATCCGTATCCGTCGTTTATCAGGGAACTGTTAAGATCGCATCTTGAAGACGGCGTCGTAGAGTCGGATTTTCTCAAAAACTGGTTTTTTATAGAGGAGCATGACTGTCTGATCCGTCTGTTTAAGGTCGGCGCGATATACGGCGGTGCATGGATCGATCTGAACAATCTTCCGGGATTTGAAGAATTTTCCGGAAATGACGGGATCCTGCTGATCACGGACAATTCCGGTCAGGTACTGTATGCAGGAAACACCCTTACCGACGAAGGCTATGAGGGGGACTATCATAAACTGCAGCTTCCTGTGGAACGATCCCTATCAGAACCTGTTTCCGTCCGAATTCCGGGCATCGGAAAAAAGATCGTCATCTCCTTCAAACAGAGTTTTTCGGATTACTGTTTTACCGTATTACTTCCGCAAAATCAGTTCTTTCAGACCTTTCAAGCGTTTTTCGTCCTTCTCGTGCTCCTTATACTGTGGGCGGTAGGCTTTTTCATCTTCTACAACCGCATGGGCCGGAGGATCATCGAAATCCCTGTCAGATCACTGATGGCGGTGACCAAGAGCATCCACGAAGGTAATCTGGACAACAGGATCACACCTCCTGATGATTATGAAGAAACCGTCCAGATCACGGAAGCTTTCAATAAGCTGCTGTCCGAGATAAGCAATCTCCGAATCAGTGTCTATGAAGAGCAGCTTCAGGCTCGCGAGTTTGAATTAAAGTCTCTGAAAAATCAGGTCGCACCGCATTTCCTGATCAACTGTCTGAATACGGTGTTCATGTCGGCTCAGGATCAGTCAAATCTGGAGATGACTAATCAGATCATCACCACACTGTCCTCACACCTGCGCTATACCCTCTCCGACAGGGACAGCGTTCCGCTGTCGGAAGAGCTTGAATATCTTGATAATTACATACTGCTGACCCAGTCCCGTTTTCCCGGGACTCTGCGATATGAAACGGAGACCGACCCCCATATGATGGATGCGGAGGTATTCCCGATGATCCTCCTCACCCTCACCGAGAATTCCATTAAGACCGGACTTATCATGGGCGAGCCTTTCCTGATCAGGGTCAGAACATCAAGGAAGGTTGAAAACGGCGAGACTTTTGTCTGCCTCGAGCATACGGATTCCGGAATCGGACTGTCTGAAGAAATGCTGGATAAATACAATCACATTCTGGAGCATCCTGAAGTTACGGAGAAGGGAACCGGTATAGGACTGTATAATACGGCGATGCGCTTAAGACTCATTCTCGGACCGGAAGCGGAACTTAATTTTGCTAACGAGGAAGGCATGGGACTGCGCGTCACGATATGCTTCCCTTACAAAAAATACGAAGAAAAAGAAGAATAGGAGCGATCACATGAATCTTCTGATCATAGACGATGAATACTATATCGTTCAGGGCCTGGTAGGAATGGTGGATAAGGAAGAACTGGGCATTGACCAGATCTTCACGGCCTACAGCGCCCAGCAGGGACTTAACATCTTAAGAAAAGAGCAGGTGGATCTGATGCTGCTGGATGTGGAAATGCCCAAGGAAACCGGGCTCGAACTCCTTGAGCAGTTAAATAAAGAAGGCATCCAGACAACAACCATAATATTGTCCGGACACCAGCGTTTTGACTATGCCAGAGAAGCTCTCCATTATCACTGCTTCAATTATCTGCTTAAGCCCATAGGAAAACAGAATCTGAATCAGGAGCTTCTCCGCGCCATATCATCATTGGGTTCAGTACAGGCGGATCCCGAACCTGCGCCTGAAAATGACATCCAGATCGATGACACCGGCTTCGTCCAAACCGTACGCAGTTATATCTGCGACCATTTGTCAGACGCGGACTTAAACCGTGTCAAGATCGCTGATGCCATACACCTGAACCCAGATTATCTGTCGTTTTGTTTTCATAAGGAGTTTGATACTACACTGACAGCTTATATTGCTTCGAAGCGAATGGATCAGGCTAAATATCTGCTAAAGAATACTACATTGAGCATTACCGAGATAGCAGAGCAGGTAGGGATCCCCAATACCTCATATTTTTATCGGCAGTTTAAAAAGGCTACCGGTAAAACGCCCCAGCAATTCAGAAAATAGCCGGGGCATTCCAGTTTACCGTTTTTTTTAGTTCCATCAACCTTTTACTGCACCGATGGTGATACCTTTTACGAAGTATCTCTGCAGGAAAGGATATATGATCATGACGGGAAGAATACCCATGACCGTCAGCGCCATTCTTACTGAAGTCGATGGCAGTTCCGCCAGGTTTACATTTCCACTTCCGTTCTGTGCCTGTTGCCTCAGCTGATCCAGGTTACGCTGGATCTTCATGAGGAGCACCTGAATACTGTAAAGTTTGTCATCATTGATATAGTACAGACCATTCATCCAGTCATTCCAGTACGCAAGTCCCACCAGAAGACCGATCGTTGCGGTGATCGGTAATGCCATAGGGAAAACGACTCTGAACAGGATTCCGAACTCGCCTGCTCCGTCAACTCTTGCTGCGTCGATTACTTCATCCGGAATATTGGTCGTGAAGTAAGTACGCATCATGATTACGTTAAAGGGGCTCATGAGCAAGCCGGGGATCAGCAATGCGAAAACCGTATTGCGGATATGGAATTGCTGAGTCCACATCAAGTATGCGGGAACCAGACCACCCGAGAAGAGCATCGTGAAGAAAAGGTAAAATGCGAAGATATTTCTTCCGGGAAGCTCTTTTCTGGAAAGCGGATACGCATATAACAATGTGATGAGCAGATTGCAGAAAGTACCTATCACTGTGATGGTTATAGAAATAAAATAACCGCGTGCCACAGAGCCGGACTGAACCAGCAGGTATCTGTAGGCATATGTACTGAATTTCTCAGGGAAAAAACTATATCCGTTTGCGATCAATGTCTGTTCGTCAGTGAGCGATGACATGAGCATAAGGAAGAAAGGCGCAAGCACACAGATAACCAGAAAGATCATCAGTGCATTTGCAAAAAACTGAAATACTCTGTCTTTTTGTACCATGATTTTTTGCTCCTTCTCTTAGAACAGCGAACTATCGCTGTCAATCTTTCTGACTATTGCATTGGCTGCAACTACCAGTACAAATCCCACAACCGACTGATAAAGACCTGCAGCTGAAGACATTCCTACGTTGTTGTTCTGGATCAGACCTCGATATACATAAGTATCAATGGTCTGAGTTATATTGATAAGCGGGCCCGAGTTCAGCGGAACCTGATAGAAGAGACCGAAGTCCGAACGGAAGATTCCACCGAGTGCCATAAGTGTCAATATAATGATTGTTGATTTCAAACCGGGCAGTGTGACGTGAACGACTCTCTGCCAACGGGTAGCTCCATCCACAACCGCTGCTTCATACAGCGTAGAATCAATACCGCAGATGGTAGCATAATAAAGGATCATGTTATATCCCAGGCCCTTCCAGATATTGATGATAACCAGGATAAACGGCCAGTATTTCGGTGTGTTATACCAGTCAACCGCAGGATTGCCAAGCAGTCTGACTATAGTATTATTGATAAAACCGTCACTGGTACTTAAGAAAGCATATGCAAGATAGCTGACTATGACCATCGAGATCAGGAACGGGATCAGAATGATCGTCTGATATAACTGTTTTGCCTTTTTATTGCGGATCTCATTGAGAATGATCGCAGTCGCTACTGCTAAAACGGTACCCAGAATTATGAATACGAGATTATACAGCACCGTATTTCTGATCATTATGAATGCATCTTTGGTTCTGGTAAGGAATTCGAAATTCTTAAACCCGCACCAGGGACTTCCATATACGCCTTTCGCAGCATTGTACTGTCTGAAGGCTATCTGTATTCCGAACATCGGAATGTAGGAATTAACGAAAAGATATATAACGCCGGGCAAGAACATCAGATACATCGGCCAGAAGTGCTTTAATATTTTTTTTGACTTTTTCAAGCTAACTCCTTCCTCATTAACGTTATATCATTATGCAGGTGCCAAAATGAGATTTGGCACCTGCACTGTAGTGTTAATGATTAACCGTCAGAATTACTTACTTGCAAGAAATGCATCAAGCTGTTTCTGCTTCTCGGCGATGATATCATCGATGCCGGCTGCCTTGAGCTCTTCAATGTACTTCGGAATGTTCTCTTCGGGATCGATTGAACCCCAAAGGAGAGCTGTCTTGTACTGAGCTACTACGTTGTTGCAAGCCGTTACTTCGTTCATAACTGCGCTGCTGTCCCAAGTGAAGCCCATTGCAGGACTGGGAACACCGCTGTTGTTGAACTCGTTAAGTTTGGTCCAGAGATCGGGATCCTCAGCACCTTCCCAAACAGGAGTGATCTGCTGATTAGGCCAAGCCCAGTCCATTGATGAATATCCGGATGCGTTAGGATCTACGCCATCGGGAGATTTGATCATTGTATGGCTGTCATCGGTGTATACCCAGTGCTTGCCTTCGATACCGTTGATGAACAGGTTGGATACTTCGGGATCTGTGTACATGAGGTTCCAAAGCTTCATAGCTTCTTCGGGATGCTTGGAGCAATAAGGGATACACCAAGAGTTACCGTTAGGAATAGCTGTGTGCTTGATGGGGCCATGTATCTTCATGAAGTAAACTTCTTTGCCGTTGCCCTTGTAAACCTCAAGCTCTTTACCGGGCTTCCAGTTCTCAAACATTGCAAAACCGTTGCTGGAAAGAAGAGCGTTCTCTGTAGTAGTTGTAGCATCGGGCATGATCAGGCCTTCCTGATTCCACTGCCACATCATCTTACAGAAATCCTGGAAAGCTTTGGTCTCTGCTTCATTTACAACTGTAGTGCTGGACTCACGTGCATCTTCGAGAACACCAAGGCTGTCGCCAAGGGGATCCTCAGGAAGTGTGGTCTGCATACCACCCTGTGCCCATGTAGGAACGAGGGGATACATCTCAGGATGAGCTTCATGAACCTTTACAAGGATGTCATGCATCTCTTCATAAGTACCAAACTCGGGAACTTCGATACCAAGCTCGTCGCAGATGTCCTTGCGCATAGCAAAGCCGGCTGCACGGGAAGTATCTTTCTGGTTAGGAAGTGCGTAAAGAACGCCGTTTGATTTGCAGGCATCAAGGTCATAAGGGTTGATGAAATCTTTTGCACCCTGGCCATACTGCTCAAGCAGGTCATCAAGCGGATAAGCCCAGTTGTTGTTAACAACAGTATTGAACTGGCCGCTGATGTTGTTGTAGCAAAGAAGGTCGATAGGTTCGCCTGATGTAAGAGCCAGCTGAATCTGCTCTGCATCCTGTCCACGAACGAGTTCAACCTCTACGCCGATCTTCTCACGAGTGATCTCGCTGACTGCTGCAGCTACTGCTTCGCAATCTGCGGTATCAGCGCTACCGTTGCCCCATACTACGAGCTTAACGATATCACCTGATGCTGCGCCGCTCTGAGTGGTTTCTGTAGAACCGCTGTCGGTAGTAGCAGCTGCTCCTGAATCAGAGCCGCCTGCAGCGCTTCCACCGTCTCCGCCGCTTGCACCACAAGCTGTAAGACCAAATGCCATGGTCAGAGCAAGCAGTGAAGCAACAATTTTCTTTGTCTTCTTCATGTTTGTTACATCCTCCTTTTTTTGATGACTTCTTAACTCTTTGGCTAAAATGAACAAAAACTGTCCCATTTCAACCATTTCGTTGTAATTATTATTACAGTAAACGGAGGATGTATAAAATGCACTATTGTTCGTTTTTTTTGCACATTTCTTATAGTGCACTTTTTTTGAGGTCTGATCAAAGCGGCCCGAAACTGTAGTATTTTCCGTCTTTTTCGACCTGCTTTAAAAACCTTTCGGCCTCGTCGGTAAGTTCTTCGGTAAGATCCGTGTCGATATCATGACCGCAGTTTGAATATATGACCAGTTTGCAGTGTGGGAGACACTTAGCCGTCCTGATCATCAGTTCAGGCGTGCTTATGGGATCGTCGATCCCTCCGAGGATAAGAACGGGGATCCGGATGCTCTTAAGGCTCTCGCACAGTTTTTCCTCGGTCTTCATCTTCATCAGAGGTCTGCCGTAGTCAACTTTCTTTTCCCTAGGATCCGCCTCCGGCAGATTCCCGAGCCATTCTTCGCGTTCATCACGGCGCTTCTGTCTTCCTTCATCATCATCTATGGGTGGATTAAAGGGTGGCGGAGAGGAAATGATCCCCTGCATCAGCATCTGCCTGTATGACATGGCTCCCTCCGCCAGGCTGTGGGGTCCCGGCACGCATGCTACGAAGCCGCGAACTCTGTCGGGGTAGTTTAAGACCGTATGCCAGCCGACTCCTGCCCCGTGCGAGGCGCCCATATAGAAGAAACGCTCAAGCCCCAGAGTATCGGCAAGGCAGATCACGTCCTGTGCGAACACGTCATACCAGGAATCTCCGTAATCTTCCTCCACATAGGATGAGGGAGCAAAACCGCGAAGGGTAAGGCAGTATACGTGGTACCCCCTTTTTGCCAGCTCCTGATGCATTCCCTTCGGATAAAATCCTACCTGAGCGGAAATGACTGCTTTGCCTCCCTCTCCGAATTCTTCATAAAAAAGCCTGTAACCGTCTTTGGTTTCTATGTATCCCATCTGTGCCTCCTCAGAGCATTATCCCGTTGACCACCGCACGTACTCTGTGGTGATGATAAAGTTCCTCGTTGGGTCTCATGTTATGCATGTAAGCGACGGAGAATTTCGCAACGGGATCCGCTTCAACCCAGATCCCCGAGCCGCCGGTCCATCCGAAGTTGCCGATATGTCCGTTATGACCGTACTTCTGCGTAAGGAGTGTACGGAATCCGAGTCCGTAGCCGTAGCCTGCCAGATAGTCATTCTCAAAATCCGCGAGTTGTTCGGGGCCAAGCTGGTTTTCATGCAGCATTGCTACCGTACCGCTTCCGAGATACTTTTTTCCCTTATATGTACCGCCGTTGGCGAGCATCTGCATAAATACCGCGAAGTCCGCTGCACTGATGAACAGGTTCGGACGGGCTCCTGCGGGAACACTGTCGGGATCGAGATTTAAGAAATCTCCGGTCTTCTCGAACTGACCCGGTCCCTTTTTGGCATAATTGGTCACTACCCTGTCCTTATTGGAAGGACGCACGAAGGTATCGGCATCTTTGAGTCCCAGAGGCTCAATAAGCCTGTCGACAAAAACTTCTCTCAATGGTTTATTCTCAAAGGTCTCCACGAGGACACCCGTGATCTCGGAGCCGAATCCGTAGAGCCAGTGCGAACCGGGTTCAAACATGACGGGTACATCCGCCATGGCACGCACTTCCTGTGCGATGGTGGTGGGGCCCTTTTGCAGAAGTTCCTCCATCTTCTTACTCATCGCTGCCAAGGTCGGCGTTGAAGGATTGGCGGACGGCATCATGCAGTAGGGAAGTCCGCACATCATGGCTACCGCGTCTCTGATCGTGATCGGCTTCTCAAGGGGAACGGTGTCGATGTCTCCGTTCGGACGTACTACGAACTTCTTCGTATCCTTCCATTCGGGAAGGTAATAATACAGCGGATCGCTGAACAGGAATCTGCCTTCCTCGAACAGCATTCCCATAATGGCATATGTAAAAAGTTTCGTGGTAGACGCCTGACTGAACATGCTGTGGACATCCACTTTTTTCCCGGATCCGATATCGGCATATCCGGCCTCGCCGTGATAGATGAGCTCATCACCCTGCATAACGGCGACCGCACATCCGGGGTTGGTGCCTCCGTCAACAAATGATCTGAGCAGTTCGTCAAGTTTGCTAAAGTCTTTCATTCAGGTCTCCTTTCCGGATTACTTCAGCGTGTAAACTGTGAGATAAACTTCCAGGCCTGCTCAACCGAATGATGCCTGCACTGGTGCTGCTGAGGGCTTACACTTGCGAAAGCGGTACGGCATACACCGTCTTCGCTGTCATAGTAATTCACGGTCAGATATGCGTCGTTCTCCTCATCATATATCTTCTCCGTACGGTCTCCGGGAACGCCCCATATCTTATCTTCCCAGTTTTCCCGATCCTCAAACTTAAGAGAAGCGAAATCGGCCTTAAGGCGGTTGACTCTGGCAAAATACTGCGCTCTCTCAAGGCATGTCTCAGCCTGGAAAGGCAGCTCGGGAAGAGGTGACTCATGACCGCCCGAGTAAAACAGCGGCACGGGGATGTCCTGATTGATCTTACCGTCTATAGGATGGCTCCACTGATTATCCTTAACCGGGAAAAGAGCGCTGCAGGGAGCAAGTCCGGCAAACACCTCGGGATACTCCATAAACATGTCCGTGGTCTTGCCGCTTCCCATGGAAAAGCCGGTCGCATATATACGATGCTCGTCGATAGCATAGCGATTTTTGAGTTCGTTGATCACATCTATGACCTCTGTGGGAGTGATATCCAGATGATTATCCAGCGATACGAACATGATATCGTGGTCGTGCGCCACGCGGTATATCTCCGACACGTAAGTCAGATACATCGAAGAATCTCCGCCGCCGTGGAAGCCGACGAGAAGAGGCGCAGGGCCTTTATCGAATAATCCGTTGTTATAGTATGCAAAATAACTGATCTTATGCTCCGGCTCATCCTTGAATGCACCGTAGTTATTGGGTGATGTCTTGACAGTTACGATCCCGGCTTCTTCTGTCATGCCAAGCTCATCGAAATCGGGCTCTAGTTCGATATGTCCGACCCACATTTTGAATTTATGGACAAAAGAATCAAAGTCAGCTTTATAATCTGCCTTCTCTTTGATCAGGAGATTCTCGCATCCTTCAAATGCCTTATTGATCTCATCGGAATTGCCGACACTCAGTATCGCGATATCCTTGCGTTCAACATCGGGAATAACGCTCAAGCGCTCCATCGAGCACATTGCGGGAGTTATCTCGCCGGGCCCCCACAGGAACTCGCCCTGCTGAGTTTTCAGGAGATTGCGGGCTACATAGTCTGCGGAACTTCCGTAACTGTAGATATCTGCTCTGAACTTGGTTCCCCTGATGAAATATCCCACGAACTTCTGTGCAAAGAAATCAAAGTATTCGGCAATACCTTCTTTGTAGACCGTATCAAGCCTTACCTCTGCTATGAAATCCGCATAGAGTGAAGCAGGCGCTTTTTCCCAGCCGCCGTCGGCGGTAGGATAGATGAACAGCACGCTCGCATCGTATGTCGCTGCGATATCAGCAAGTCCCGTGCTTTTGGCAAAAGCTATCGCCGCATCCCTGTCCGACTTCTGCTCCTCGAATACCATCAGCAGCGGAGCTTTAAATCCGTAATTGTTCACCTGGCCTTCAAGATCGTTTGCGGGTATGTATGTCTTAAGATAAAAACTGTCATACTTCTGCTCCCAGTACTTTGACCCGTCATCCAGTGTCAATACTTCAGGTCTTTTTTCCAATCCCATTGTCATAACCTCCTAATACACTAATATTTTTTAAAGCCGTTCAGCTTTCCCGTGCTTTTTAGATTATGCCAATTTGTCTGTCAGTGCAAGTTCTCTGGTTCGGTTGCTGTTTCATGACCCATCGTGACGGTTTTATCAGGCTTTTCGGTCATTTGGGTCATATCATCAGCGGGCGAATGTGTCTGCCGATCTCCGCTTCGGCTTCCGCTCATGACCCACCGCGACGGTTTTATCAGGCTTTTCAGTCATTTGGGTCATATCATCAGCGGGCGAATGTGTCTGCCGATCTCCGCTTCGGCTTCCACTCATGACCCATCGCGACGGTTTTATCAGGCTTTTCGGTCATTTGGGTCATATCCCATGTAATTAACGTTCCCGAAAACGGCGATAATAGAAATTATGCCGGCATCGACTGTTTTGTTAATCAAAACTGCGGTTTATCGGGTGGATTGTCGCCTCCGGGAGCCATGTCTCCGTCCGGTTTTTCCGGTGGCTGTCCATCCGGAGGAGTCGCATTATCGCCATTCTGTGGTGGCTGTCCATCTCCGTCCGGAGGGGCCTCCATCCCGTCTCCCTGCGGCATTTGCATGTCTCCGTCCGGTTTTTCCGGTGGCTGTCCACCTCCGTCCGGAGGGGCCTGCATCCCTTCGCCATGGCCGTTATCTTCGCTTATCTCTATAGCTATCGCGTCACCCGTAGAAACCTCTCCTTCTGAATACATTTTCCCATTCACCATAAGCGTATGCCCGTTCAAATCGATAGAGTCCGCATCGCAGGTAAGAGCGGAAATATATGAATCACCGGTAAGTATCCATTTAGATCCACCCGTCAGTTCCACATATACACTGCCGGCTGCTCCGTCGGAATTGATCGCTCCGGTAAATGTACTTGCATCATTAAGATAAAGATTCAGAACAGACACATCATCGACAAACATATCACCGTCTATCTTCTGTGAAGTAGCCGTAAGGTTAACTTTGCCGCCGTTTGATCCTTCATTTCCCCATCCGGCCGCTTCCGCACGAAGGAATGCTCCGTCTCCGTTATTGGTGATATCCACACCTGACAATGAGATGTCTGTCGCCGTATTATTTACAAAGAAGATATCACCATTGGCATTTGTTATGCTTCCTCCCGTTGCCGAAAATGTCGCAAGGCCGGTATCAGCGTCACCCGACATTGACTGATAGATCATAACAGCATGGAAATAATCCGATTTATCGCTGTTATGCTGATTATGATCAGCATTTAATGTGACATTGTTAAGGGTCACGGAATTCTTGCCCTCTACAACAACACCCTCTGAAGCGGTAGATGTAAGAGTCGCATCATTTACCGTGATATCGGCAGTCGAATATATGGCCGGCGATCCTTTTCCATCCGTAGTATAGTTTCCTCCGTTCACAGTCACTGTCCCGCCGCCCCTGTCAGATCTTATAGCAGCAGATGAATTCCCTGTAGTATGAATATCCAGGTTCGACGCATTCATCGTTCCTCCGCCTGTAGTCATAAGACCTCCGGAGCAGTTACCGGATGTATTGATCGTTGAATCGGATATATTTACCACAGTTCCGTTTCCATATGAAAAAACGGCATTGGCGTGAGTTCCGTTTGTAGTGATATCCATATCGGAAAGCGTCAGTTGTGCACCATTTGTTGCAAAGACAGCCGCATTCTCACCATAAAAATCCGCTTCATCTCCTTCGGAATCTCCCGTCTTGTTAACATTTGCATTACTATACTCTGCCGTCTCTCCGTCTGCTGAAATGGCATGCCCGCCATCTGTACTGTCTTCGTAGGATTCTGTGTTCCGGTTTGTATTTTCCGTATTGCTATTCGTCATCTCATTGGACTGAACTGTGATAGCATTATCATTGGTTGGGGCTGCTGTCGTCCCGCATCCGGTCATCAGAATTGCCATAACCGGTATGATCATACAGGCTTTTTTCATGTCTTTTATTCTCATGTCATATCCTCCAGATTTACCCTTTCGGGTCCACGTGTCTACGATAGGCATTCTATAAATCGGATTTGTTTAACCTGTGATCATAATGTGTAAAAAATGTGATCAGATTTGACCTCCTTCGCACAGCAAGTCTCTGAGCATCTTCCGCGTCCCTTTTATGTCAAAAGGACAATCAGCGCTCTCATAGGTTATGATCAGGTTCTTGCCGGGGTATATGCCGTTGTTCCTGTATTCACCCAGTTTATGCAGACATTTGTCACGGTATTCCTGATCATCCAGAAGTCCGAAGTGTTCCAGATAGATCTCTTCTCTCGTCCATGTTTTCAAGAGGGTGAAATCCGGATATCTGACAACACCTCCCCTAAGCTTCAATGCCTGCTCATATCGATATGGTATGCCCAGCTCTGAGAACATATCCGCCAATATCGCTTCGGTCTTGGATCGGACCTTTTCCCCGTTATTTGTGTCATAGAGCTTCGCTTCCGGCATATATGGATTCGTTTTATACGACTGAGATCTCCACTCGGCTGCGTACAGATCATCTGTGATGAGATACGGAGTCACCAATCTTTGCCTGCGCGGGTCAAGGGTATGAAATATCTCATCCGAGTCTGATTCAGGTATCAGCTGTATGCAGGCTTCAAGACTTTCGAGTTCCGCTTTCGCTCTGTCTAAGAATCTCGCATTATAGTCTTTTTGTGCCAGAGCTTCTGCCAGGTTCAGGTTTTTCCCGGTGATATAAGTTCCGGACCGGTCACCGGACGGCGCTACATGGTAATACCTGACCTGATTCCTGGTTTCAGATACCCGCAAGCGTCCTTCAGGGAAATGGCTTTTGTCCTGTTCTGCGGTCTTGATGGCTTTATCAAGAGCGATTATACGTTCTTTAATTGCTTTAACATACTCTTTCAATTCGATCCTCCTTATGTGATGTTTGTATATTATGTGATATTCGTATCTTTTTTGATGCTCGTATCTTGTGTAGTGGTGCTTCAGGGATTTATGACCCGAATGGCGGATAATGCTGCCTTTTGGCGGCAGATGGGTCATATCTGTGCCGGGACTCCGGCGGGCGTGTTCTTGGTTCGGTTGCTGTTTCATGACCCGGATAGCGGATAATGCTGCCTTTTGGCGGCAGATGGGTCATATCTGTGAGTTTTAGAATGTCATCTCCGGTGCTATACCGGAGATGCAGTAGTAATGTGGAATGATATTATGTCGCGCTTTACGTCTTTGTCTATATTATTATAGATATATGGGGCATATTTCAAGTTTTCCTTACACACCAGATAACGTTTTTAGCTGAGCCTTCTCCGGATTCTTTGTTATATCCGCCATAAATGTTGACGATCTCATATCCTGTAAGTTCCAGAAGATATATCATTTCCCGGCGATATGTCTGCCTCATCTTCAGCGGGCGGACTCTCTCTTCTATGACATTGCCATTGTCGTCCAGCGTTTCAAACTTCCAGTTTCCGCTCATGATCTGCGTATAGGGATCATAGTTGATCGCGTTATAGATTTTCTCGCGTTTTCCGTCCTTATTCACATACTCCAAGCGTAAGGAATAATCCGTATCCTTCGTATTCATCTGCTGAGCCTGAAAAACAGGGTGCGGATCAAAGGTATTAAATGTAAGCATTCCACCGTCAACAAGGTTTTCCCGTATATTTAACAGTGCTGCTCGCTGAAGTTCCGGAGTCGTAAGATGCATGAAGCCGCTTCTTGCTATGATCGCGCAGGAATACTTTCTTTCACTTCTGAACTCTGTCATGTTTGCCGGAAATATGTTTAGATCATATCCGCTCTGCTTTGCCTTAGCTGACGCTACCCGGCACATAGCCTCAGACAGATCCGTACCATCCGCAAATATCCCATGCTGTGCAAGATAAAGCAAAACAGCTCCGGTTCCGCAGGCTATATCAATCACACCGTCTTTTCCGTATTCTCTCGCAAACTCAAGGTAGAAATCCAGAAATCCGGCGTGATTATCTTCGCTTCTGTACATTTCCTCCAAGTATAGATCATAGTTCTCCGCTACATCATCAAAATCATGTAAATCCATATGCTCTGCACACCTTCCTACTATCCGATCATTTCATCAGATCACTTTTCTGTTCATCCATTTTCCGCTGAAAAATCTCCAGATATCAAGTGCTGCCTTGATACACCAGTCAAGACCCATTGCAAGGGCAATCCCGACAACTCTCATGCCGAGCCATTTTGCAAGCAGAAACGACAGGAACGTACGGCACACAACCGTGGAGAAAATAGATGCCCACATGGTAAAGGAAACATCACCCGCAGCCCTTAACCCCGAAGACAGAGGCCCTGAAAACGGCTGAATGACAGCCGCAAAGGCGTTGTGAATGGCCACTATGATCAGGATCAGCAATTTGGTATCATCACCCAGGTTATAGAGAGGGAGCAGAAGCGGAGTCAGGATCATGACGGCCGCATTCCAGATGATCGCA
>JAEEGL011087243.1_pt1 | contig 21429 bp, 24 predicted proteins | sample 9134231 | NCBI WGS metagenome assembly JAEEGL01 (sample SAMN16246548, study PRJNA631951) | gut metagenome | biome: gut microbiome; feature: rumen; material: fiber-attached | host: Bos | place: Iran: Karaj | collected 2018-10
GGATCATCAATTTACTTCTATGGTGGCCACCAACAATTAGTCTTTAATAAATATGCATTCGACAATAATGGTATCCGCTATGGTGACCGAACAGCCCCCTTAATAAAGTTGTTAATGGGTTGTGATAGAGTTCCTAATAATTTTTCAGAGAGACGAGCAAAATATCCAAAGCTCTTTGTGGATGATTATTACTTCATAACATATGTAGGCGATTTCTTTCTAGATTATGGTCCCATCTTTGCCTCGATAATCTTATTGGTGATTTCATACTTTATGATAAGAGGGACAATTGTGAGAAAGAAACGAATTCTTTTTCATCAGTTAATGTTATTAGAGATGCTTGTTTTTACGATACCCATTGGAATAATAAAACTCTTCCCATATTCTGAAATACGCAGCAATGTCAGCCTTCTTTTCGACTTAACGCTATGTGTATTATTTTATATTGATTATTCGAAAACAACTAAGAAGAAAGTGATGAGTTGATTATAAAAATAGTGTGAAATATGAAAAATGATTATCCTTTGTTTACAGTTATTATTCCTCAAAAGGATCGTGCAGAGTACCTTGGCGCGACCTTACAAACCTGCATGATTCAAGATTATCCCAATTTTGAAGTTATAGTTTCTGATGATTGCAGTGTTGATAATTCAGTTGAAGTGGCACAAGAGTTGGCAAGACGAGATTGCCGAATTAAAGTATTTCCGCATGATCATCATCTCGGGATGCACGACAATTTTGAATTTGCTCTTAATCAAGTAAGGCCTGGCTATGTGATGGCTTTGGGTGGCGATGATGCACTAACCCCGAATTGTATATGGCGGATGTACGAATTGATAAAAGAAAGTGGAAGACAGCTTCTTACCTGGATTCCTGCTAGCTTCTATTATCCAGAGAATGCAGGAGATAAAAATTTGTTCATCGTCAGACGTACTAAGCAGCCCTATAAGATATTAAAATCAAAAGATTTCCTTCAACAACTGAGCAAGACATTCCGTTATCAGATAGATGAGTGCCCTATGTTCTACGTGAAAGGTGTTGCCTCTACAGAACTGGTGGAAAGAGTGAAGCAAAGGACTAAGGATGGTTGTTTCTATTATTGTCCAACTCCAGACGGTTATTCAGGCGTTGTGTTAGTGGGAGAGGTTGAAGACTATGTGATGTCTTACGAGCCATTGTCAATAATGGGAACAACGACCAAGTCACAAGGAAAAAACTATAGAAGGACAGATGAGAAATCCAAATTTGAATCGCAACAGTTCTTTAATGATAGTTTGCGCAGGACAATGCACGAGCAGTTGGCGTCACAACCATATTCGCCTATTGTAACATTAATGTCAGCAGATTACCTGTTAACGGCCAAAGACCTTCCTGATTGGCCGGCAAAGAATTATTTTGAGGTTTCGTTTGAGAATCTAATAAGGGAAACTTTCAGTTTTATATCTGAATCCTTTTTTTCAAATGAAGTGCTTGTACGTGAATTGAAGATTCTATATAAGGTGGCAGAGCAACACAATTTAGTAAAGTTGTATAATGAGTTATATGCAACTACTAGAAAAAAAGTTTATCAGAAGAAAACAGTATCAGCGTTTACAATTACCAGAAGTTTGCGTTTTGAAGGTACAGAAATAGGAATTCATGATATATATGATGCCTCATTAGCTGTTCCCTTTGTATATAATTTCGCTGGTCAGTTTTCGTTGAAACGGCTTATGCAAGGGATCAAAAACGGAATAATTGCATTAATAGACACAAAAAAGTATACCTGGGAGTCCTTGCCAGAATTGTCTGAAAATCAACTAAAGCAGAATTAGAAACTACAATGAGTAAGAGTATTCTACTAATAACTACAATGTACCCTAGTAATCTTAGGGTTAGTACACCTATTTGCCATTTGTTTGTCAAGCAGTGGCAAAAGATGGGGTATAATGTGCGAGTGGTATATTTCAGATCAATGTTCCCTGCTGTATACTCTTCGCTCGCGAGGCTCTTTCCTAAAACTGCGGAGCGTTTTATTGGGAATCAGGCTGAATTGGATACCAATTACGATGTTGTAAAGTATGAACATGACGGAGTTAAAGTCATGAGTCCTCCGATATACAAATACATTCCTCATAGGGGTTATCCGAATGGTTCTATAAAAAGGGCAAAGGCACAGATACTTGAATTTTTGAAGGAAGAGGGCATGACGCCTGATATCATCATTGGGCATTTCTACAATCCCCAAATGGAGCTGTTGTCTCAACTGAAAGAGAACTTCCCCAAAGCCCACACATGTGTAGTCCTTCACGAGAGTTCTTTGGATACTGTCAAATTGAGTTATGCAAAGAACTACCAAGAACTGTTCAATTCTATTGACATTGTAGGATACCGATCATTACCAATACGACTGGCGTTTGAGGAGCAACTAGATCCCAAGCCAAAGGCATTCCTTGCTTACTCTGGAGTTTCTGAGACATTTTTGACAACATTGCCTGAACGGGTGTGGAAGGATGGACCTATGCATAATTACATCTATGTGGGTCAGTTCATTAAGAGAAAATATCCACAGGAAGTTACAGATGCTCTTATAAACGTGTATCCTAATATGGATTATCATCTTACTTATGTAGGAAGAGAAGAACTGCTTTATAATGAGGTAAAACAATACGTGGCATCAAAAGGGGCAGATGGAAACACTATTTTTACAGGGCAGATTCCCCGTACGTCTATTATAGAACATCTTGATAAGTCAGACTGCTTCATAATGATTAGCAAAGCTGAAGTTTTTGGCTTGGTTTACCTTGAAGCAATGGCTCGTGGCTGTATAACCATAGCCGCCAAGAACGAAGGTATGCAGGGTATTATAGAGGATGGAGTAAACGGATTCCTTTGTGAGGCCGGAAATGTTGAGGAACTTGCAAGTATCATCGGAAAGATTAACATGATGCCTGCAACTGAAAAGAAGAGGATTTCTGATGCCGGAAGAAAAACAGCTGAAGAAATGTCGGATTATAATGTGGCTATGACATATATTGAAGCGGTAGAGAATTCGAGAAGCAATGGAAAAGAACAATAAACTGGTAATAGTTGTCGTTTCGTGCGACAAGTATAGTGACTTGTGGGATGATGTATTCAGTTTGCTGGATATCCACTGGAAGGATAGACCGTATGAGACGTATCTGACAACGGATAGTAAACCATATGAACGGAATGGAGTGAATGTAGTCCATTTTGGAAATATCCGGCAATGGATGGTGTGCACGCGAAAGGCCGTTGAGACTATCGATGCTGAATATATCTTATTCCTGATGGAGGATTACTTTGTTATCAAGGATATTGATACGTCTGTTATTGAAGAGGATATTAGATTTATGGAGGAAAACCATGCAGACTTTATGAATCTTCACCAGAAACCATATTTCCTTAAAGAAGAGGATAGTAAGTTCGTAACGAAAAATATAAGGACAATCCCTAACAATACCAGATATGGACTTGATACGGCAGGTGCCATATGGAGGCGTGACTTTTTCTTAGAACAGTTGAACAGAGAGGATGGAGATGCATGGCGTTTTGAAGCAATTCTAGTAGGTGATTCTATGTCAGAAAGTGGAATCCCGGGAAAATTGTACTTTGATACGAGAAAGCCTCTTAATCTTTGTCCTGGTGAGGTTGTAAGGTTAGGAAAGTTCACCCTTGATACTGTGAAGATTATTGAAGGTACAGGTTATAAGATACAGTCAACACGAGTCCGAATGACAAAGATGGAATATTATAGGGATAAATTGAAGGGCAGATTGGCCAATGTCAAATATGGACGTAAATTATTGAAAAAAATAGGTCGGAGATTTGGTTTCGTTTTCTTTACTGATAATTAATATTGTTTTACTATATGGCAAAAAAAGCATTAATAACAGGAGTAACAGGTCAGGATGGATCATATCTGGCTGAGTTCCTTCTTGAGAAGGGCTATGAAGTACATGGCATCATCAGACGTAGTTCTGTTGATTTCCGTGAAAGAATTGCGCACCTTGAAGGTGTGCCAGGTTTCTCTCTGCACTATGCAGACTTAGGAGACTCAATGTCTATTGTTAAGGTTGTAGATAAGGTGCAGCCTGATGAAATTTATAACTTGGCAGCTCAGAGTCATGTGCAGGTGAGTTTTGATTCTCCAGAGTTTACGGCAGACATTGATGCAACAGGTGTACTAAGAGTGCTTGAAGCAGTTCGGGCTTGTCACTTGGAGGATAAGTGTCGTATCTATCAGGCTTCTACCTCTGAGTTGTATGGCAAGGTAGAGGAAGTTCCTCAGAATGAGGATACTCCATTCCATCCTTATTCCCCATATGCAGTAGCCAAGCAGTATGGCTTTTGGATTGTGAAAGAATACCGTGAGGCTTACAACATGTATTGTTGTTCTGGTATTCTGTTTAATCACGAATCAGAGCGTCGTGGTGAAACCTTTGTTACTCGTAAGATTACACTAGCTGCAGCACGTATTGCTCATGGTAAACAGGATAAACTTTTGCTTGGTAACCTCAGTTCTCTTCGTGACTGGGGATATGCCAAAGACTATGTAGAGTGTATGTGGCTAATTCTACAGCAGCCTGAACCAGAGGATTTCGTGATTGCTACAGGTGTTCAGCACACTGTTCGTGAGTTTGCTACATTAGCTTTCCATTATGTGGGTATTGAACTTGAGTGGAAGGGTGCAGGTGTCGACGAGAAGGGTATCGACAAGAAGACCGGAAAAGTGCTTGTTGAGGTTTCCCCCGATTTCTATCGCCCAACTGATGTGGTTAATCTGCTTGGCGATCCTACAAGAGCAAAGACCCGTTTGGGTTGGAATCCATCAAAGACAAGTTTTGAGGAACTTGTTAAACTGATGGTGGAACATGATGTACACAAAGTCGCTGTTGAGCGTGCCGGTGAAAAAGTTAAGGTAAATCTCGCAGAATTGCAGGAGTGGTCAGGAACTATGTAGTTTTATGACCAAAGATTACATAGTATAATTTTATAATCATTATGGACGTTAAAGATTTTGAAATTCATCGTTCGGATATTATTCCGGATTTGGTTTGGTTTAGAACCAAGAAGTTCTCAGACCTGAGGGGTTCACTGTTTACTACCTTCCATGCAGAGGTGATGCAACAATATATTCCTAAGGATTTGGAGTTCAAACATGATAAGTTTGCACTGACATTCCACAATTGTCTCCGTGGTATCCACGGTGATACCAAGACTTGGAAGTTGGTAACTTGTGTATATGGAGAGATATGTCAAGTGGCTGTTGACCTTCGCTCGGATTCTCCTACATACGGCAAGTGGGAGAAGTTTGTCATCAATCAGGATAATCAGGTTTCTGTTTTACTTCCTCCTGGATTTGGCAATTCATTCCTGGTATTGAGCGAGGCTGCTATGTACCACTATAAGCTGGCTTACATTGGCGACTATGTGGATGCTGCTGACCAGTTCTCAGTCCGTTGGGATGACCCGAAGCTGGGTATTGACTGGCCGGTTAAGAACCCAACACTTTCAGAGAGAGACAAATGCTTAGATAATTTAAAATAAATAGATATGCAGAAGATTGAACACGATGGCTATCTGGTAGCTATCATTTACCGTGATGAGGATTGGGTGGAAGGTTTGAACTTTGTCACCCCTAATGAGATGTTTGTTCAGGTTGGTTCCTGGTGGTATAAGAAAGGTCGCAAACTGGCCTCTCACATTCACAATGATTTTGAGCGTAGCGCCATGCGTACGCAGGAAATGACCTATGTAAAGAAAGGCTCAATGCGTGTACTGCTGTTTGATGAGCAGAAGAACTATATTGGTGACTTTATCCTGAAAGAGGGTGACCTTGCTGTATATGCCTACGGTGGTCACGGCTACGAGATTCTTGAGGATGACACTAAGATTATTGAAGCCAAGAACGGACCGTTTGTGGACGTTGAAACAGATAAAACGAAATTTGAAGGCTGATATTATCTTAAGTTGTTATGAATGCAGAAAGAATTCTGTGGCTAGACACATTTAAAGGATTACTAGCCCTATCTGTGATTCTTGGTCATGCTATGCAGATGGGATTGGGGATTGATGTTGTAAAGAATGATTATATATGGAATATAATTTATTCTGTACATATGCCTGCTTTTGTCGCTGTGAGTGGCTTCTTGGCCTTTAATAAAACAGGAAAGTTAAGTATGGTAAACTATATTAAGAAAAGGTCGTTACAACTAATAGTGCCTTTTGCGATATGGACTCTTCTTTTCCTTTTTTGTAGAGGCAGTTTTACATCTGAGAATTTGTGGAATACCATATACCATCCAGACTCTGCTTATTGGTTCCTTTATACATTATTTTTTATTTGCTGTATTTTTGAACTAAATATTTTATTATCACGACTATTTAGAATCGCAGATTATATTCCACTTATTATTACATCGTTAACTTTAATGTTAATCATGGTATTTGTAAATATTAAAGTGTTCGGATATCAGTTAATATCGTACTATTTCTTTTTTTATTGTTTGGGATATTTTATAAAAAAATATGATTGGTTAATCAAAAGCAACTATATAGTGGCTTTAATATCTGTAATATGGCTAATAATGGCTTTCTTTTGGAGAATTGATAAAAAACCAATCTATATGTATGATTTTGAGTTTTTATCTGAAACATTGTTACTTTACAGTAATCGTTTATTAACAGCTATAATAGGCGTTTTTGCACTTTTCTCGTTGTCAGCAAAATGTTTAGTTAAGGTAGATAATAAATTGATCCTTTGGATCGGCTTTTATTCTTTAGGTATATACACCGCTCAATTGCTTTATTCTCATTTGGTTTCAGAACCTCTATATAAGTTTTTTGGGCAATCCACAGATTTTAGTAAAGTAACAATCGTTTTTATTGCAATTTCAATTCTTTCAACAATAACAATAAAAATATGTACAAAATGTAAAATAACTAGCAAATTCTTATTAGGTAAATTTTAATTTTTAATTATGGAAGAAAAGTTTATTCCCCAGATGGAGCCTTGGTTTGGAGCCGAGGAGAAGAAGGCCATAAATGATTATATGGAAGAAGGCGGTTGGCTGACAGAATTTAAGCGTACCGCAAAGTTTGAAGAGATGATAGCTGACTACACAGGCGCAAAATACTGTGTAGTAGTTAATAATGGTACAATTAGCTTGACCTTGGCTGCTATGGCTTGTGGTATTGAAGCTGGTGATGAGGTGATTGTGCCAAACTTCACTATGATTGCTACACCTAACTCCGTGAAGATGTTTGGTGCTATACCAGTCTTTGTAGATGTTGAGCCTGAGACACTCTGTCTTGATATTGAGAAAGTGAAAGCTGCTATCACTCCTAAGACGAAGGCAATTATGTTGGTACTGGCCAATGGTCGTTATCCCAAAAGTGGTATTGATTCATTCGTAAAGCTCTGCAAAGAGAAGAATTTGGTACTGATAGAGGACTCTGCACAGTCACTAGGTTCTTTCTATCCTGATGGTCGTCATCAGGGTACTGTTGGTGCAGTAGGTAGTTTCTCTTTCTCTGCACCTAAGGTTATATCTACAGGCCAGGGCGGAGCGTTGATTACCAACGATGATGAGGTTATTTATCGTTTGAAGCGTCTGAAGGACTTTGGCCGTTCTGGTGGTGGTAATGACGTACATGATTCAATTGGCTTCAATTTCAAGTTTACAGAGTTGCAGGCTTGTATCGGTATTGAACAGATGAAGAAACTCCAATGGCGTGTAGATCGTAAGAAGGAAATCCTTAAAATTTATCAGAAGAATCTTGCTGACTGTCCAAATGTGAAGTTCTTCGAACAGGATCTCACTTGCACAACACCTTGGTTTATTGATGTGCTAGCCGACAACAAGCTTGAGCTCCAAGCCTATATGAAGGAAAATGGTGTCGGTACCCGCGTGATGTATCCGCCTATTAACCGCCAGGTAGCTTATATGAATGTCTTCGGCGAACCAGATGACAGTCAGTTCCCTGTATCTCATCTTGTTGGCCAGAAAGGTCTTTGGCTCCCTTCTGCTTCCCAGTTGACTGATGAGGAGATCGTTTCTATCTGTGATAAGATTAAGGCATTCTATCAGAAATAAATAAAACGACAATACCTGACAAAAGGTTAAGGGACTGTTTGGTTCTGGAGCAACTCCAATCAGCACTTTAACACTTGTCAGGTTTTACTTATGGATAAAAAAAAGTGGGATATTCTTACTTCGGAATACCTCGTAAAGAATAAATGGCTGACAGTCAGAAAAGATCACGTCAGACTCCCGACAGGGGTTGAGATGGATGACTACTATGTCATGGAATATCCAGATTGGGTGACTGTCATTGCACTCACAACAGAAGGGAAGTATGTGATGGAACGCCAATATAGGCACGGCATACAGAAAACATGCTATGAACTATGTGGTGGTACAGTTGAAAAGGGAGAAAAAGTCCTTGATACAGCAAAAAGAGAGCTGAAAGAAGAAACAGGTTATGAAGGTGGAGAGTGGGAATTTTTCTCAACAACAGCACCCAATCCGGCTGCTATGAATAATCTTTGCTACACATTTGTGGCAAGGGGTGTTTATAAGACTAGTGGTCAGAATCTGGAAAATACAGAGGATATTGAAGTCCGTGAATTAACAGAGGAAGAATTGTTACAGGTCATGAAGTCTGGTCAGATTACTCAGGGTGACATGCTGTCACCCCTCTGGCAGTGGATGTATAATATCGAATCGGAAAAGAGAAAGAATGAAACGCTATAATCTAGAATTCCACGGTTACACGTGGGATGAGTATTTTCATGTGATTGCCCATAAACCTGGTATTCTTGTTGTTTACAGGGGAGGACTTGACAATGAAGGTGCAGTCAGATTATATGAGATTATCTACGTTGATGAAGCAGATGTACTTGGAGATATATACGCAAGCAATGAGTTTAAGAAAGTCAAGGAAGGTATCAATGTCTACGACAGACTTTTCTATTCCTATGCGGAAATAGATCCGACAGATAGAGAAACGGTAAAGGATACTCTATCGCGTTATTTGTCAGCTAAAAAATCCAATAATAGTTCGATTAAGATTGAATGCCATGGAGCATGTGCATTATTCCCCAAAGAAATAATAACTGAAGTATGAATATATTAGTCACGGGAGGGGCTGGCTTCATAGGAAGTCATTTATGTAAACGACTAATCCAGGATGGTAATCAGGTAGTAGCTATCGATAACTTTTCTAATGGTAGTATAGACAACCTAAAAGGATTAGAAGATAAAGCCTCTTTTTCCTTTTATGAGTTCGATGTCAATAATACTATGCGACTGAAAGGAGTCTTTGACAAACATCCTTTTGATATGGTGTTCCACCTGGCAGCTAATGCAGACGTTGGGAAAGGCTCTGACAATCCTCAATTGGATTTTGAGAATACCTTCCAGACAACGCTTAGCGTATTGGAGATGATGCGCGTTTATGAGATAAAGAAATTTTTCTTTGCATCGTCTTCGACTGTCTATGGTAATACAGAAGACAGATTACAGGAAAGTAGATCCATCATGCGACCGATATCACATTATGGTGCAGCTAAGTTGGCGAGTGAGGCTTTTATCAGCAGTTTCAGCAGTCTTCACAATTTTCAAGTATGGATAGCCAGATTTTGTAATGCTGTTGGTCCAGATATGACACACGGTGTGATTCCTGACTTAATCAGGAAACTAAGAAACCATCCTGCACAGTTGGATGTATATGGAGATGGAACACAGAGCAAGCCATATATCTATATTGATGATTTGGTGGATGGTGTGATGTGTCTGCTTAACAAGACAAATGCTGATTATAATGCGTATCTCGTGGGAGTTGATTCAAATGTTACAGTGACACAGATTGCAGAGTCGGTTATGGATGAGTTGGATATACATGTTCCCATTAATTATGGTGGAGAATATAGTGGCTGGAAAGGAGATGTTAGAAAGTATCAATACGATGTCACTAATCTGAGAATGCTTGGATGGACACCTAAATATACTGCATCTGAAGCCATTAAAGTTGCAATCAAACAAAATATGTAGTGTTGGCTTAGCAGAACTATGAAGTAGCTGATTATATCTGTAGTTATGATAAAAAATATAGTGTATAGAAAAGGATGATACACAGATTAGCTGATTGTATGAATGAGAACGTGCCAGAGAGTACGAAGATTTGGCAGTTCTGTGTGATTTTCCCGAATTGTAAGATAGGGAAGAATTGTAACATATGCTCACATTGTCTCATTGAGAACGATGTAGTGATTGGAAACAATGTCACTGTGAAATGTGGCGTGCAGGTTTGGGATGGTATAACGTTAGAAGATAACGTTATGATTGGCTCCAACGTAACATTTACCAACGATATGTACCCTCGTTCGAAGAATAAAGATTGGACATTGCTGAAAACCAGGGTGTGTAAGGGGGCAACTATTGGTGCGGGCTCGGTTATTCTTCCTGGTATTACAATAGGAGAAGGTGCCTTCATAGCTGCAGGCTCCGTGGTTACTAAAGATGTACCTGCTGGTGAATTGTGGTTATGTAATCCCGCAAGATTTTATAGGAAAGTAGATTTCTGATAATTGAAAGAAGAAAATTGAATAATATGAATATCCCTTTTTTGAGTCTTAAGGACGTTACTGCTCTGCATGGTGCAGAGATTAACGAGGCTGTGAGCCGTGTCGTAAATGGAGGTTGGTATCTTCAGGGCAAAGAGAATGAGAGGTTCGAAGAGAATTACTCCAAATTTATTGGTACAAAGTACACCGTAGGCTGCGCCAACGGTCTGGATGCGCTGATATGGATATTCCGTGCATATATAGAAATGAGCGTGATGCAGCCTGGTGATGAGGTGATTGTTCCCGCAAACACCTACATTGCTACCATCCTCGCTATTACGGAGAATGGTTTGAAGCCCGTTCTTGTGGAGCCCAAACTTAGTACATTGGAGATTGATGATGACCTCATTGAGGCTGCCATCACCCCTAAGACCAAGGCTATTGCCATTGTGCATCTGTATGGCCGTAATGCTTATACCGACAAGATTGGAGCACTCTGCAAGAAGTACAATCTGAAGTTGGTTGAAGATAATGCTCAGGCTCATGGCTGTAAGCACGCCGATGGTCGTGTGACAGGTAGTATTGGTGATGCGGCCGGTCATAGCTTCTATCCTGGCAAGAACCTTGGTGCCCTTGGTGATGGTGGTGCTGTAACTACCAATGACCCGGAACTGGCTGCTGCAGTACGTGCATTGGCGAACTATGGCTCACAAAAGAAATATGTCTTCAAGTACAAGGGACGTAACAGTCGTTTGGATGAAATCCAGGCAGCAGTGCTGGATGTCAAGTTGAAGTATCTGGTAGAGGACAATGCACATCGTAAAGAGGTGGCTCATTACTACTATGAGCATATCAATAATCCGTTGATTACTTTACCAGATTTACTTCCTGATGAGCAGAATGCATACCATCTGTTCCCGATTCTGGTAGCAAATGGTAAGCGGGATGCTTTGCATGACTATTTGGAGCAGAATGGTGTTGTTACAGTTTGCCATTATCCTATTGCACCTCACAAGCAGGAGTGCTATGCCAAGGAGGCGTGGAACATGCCCCAGTTGAGCTTACCTATCACTGAGAAGATAGCAGACGAGGAGTTAAGTCTTCCTATTGGCCCAGCTATCACACTTGAAGAAGTTAAACAAGTTGTTGAACTGATTAATCAGTTTAAGTAATGCGCGTTTGGATAGTCAATTACTATACTAGCCCTGATTGCTCCAATCCTCGCTATTTGCAGTTCGCTAAGCACTTCATGGCCAAAGGATGGGAAGTTACTACTTTCTATGCAAAGTTCCAAGGAGAGAAGGGAGAGGAACTGTTTACACGAGAAAAGTTTGGCGAATTAGACTTTGTTCGTGTGGAAGCTAAGCGATATGGTGTCAGCAACTTGAAGCGGATGTATTCCATCTGGAAGTTTGCTCACGAAATCTGCAAGCATGCAAAAGAGTTTGAGAAGCCGGATGTTATTCTTCATAACGTTCATGCGCCTTTTGATTATCCAATAGTGAAGGCTGCAAAGGAGGTTGGGGCTAAGTATGTATCGGAGGTTTGGGACCTGTGGCCAGATAACTTTGCAAACTTTGGTATGGTGTCGCGCTCCAATCCAGTCATGAAGGTGTTCTATCGTATAGAGAGATGGATTTATGAAAATGCAGACCAATTGGTGTTTACAATTCCTGGTGCTTTGCAGTATCTACAGGATAAGGGTTGGACGACCAAGACGGGTGGTAAGATAGACATGGCTCGCGTACATTATATAAATAACGGTGTGGACTTGGAACAGTTCGATCACGATAGAGATAGCTTTCCTCGTAATGATGAAGACCTGAATCGAAAGGACATTTTCAAGGTGGTGTATATGGGCGCTATTAGATTTGCGAACCATGTGCAGATGCTGATAGATGCAGCCGCTTTGTTACAGGAGGACTCCAACTATCATTTCTTTATCTATGGTGATGGTGATCATCGTGAACAATTAGAGAAATATGTGAAGGAGAAGAATATCACTAACGTCCATCTCAAGGAGAAACGTATTCCTTTGGCTGAGTGTGCTTGGGTGGTAAGTCAGGCTACCGTAAATATCATGACCTACGAGAAAGGCTTCGGCTATATGGGGGTGTCTTCTGGAAAGATGTTCCAATATTTGGCAGCAGGTAAGCCAATCGTATGTAACATCAAGATTGCTTACGACGATATTGTCACTGATAACAATTTGGGTGTGGCGCAGGATATAGAAACACCAGAAGCTTTTGCTCAGGCAATACGCAATTGTGCTGAACAGCCTAGCTATAGATACCAAGGAATGTGTGAGAGAGTACGTAAGACAGCAGAACGCTTTGACTATAAGAAACTGTCAGAGAAAGAAGGAAAGGTAATTGTAGCTGCCTTTCAAGGATAATGGAGAAAGATCTTTTCACACTGCTTCGATTAGGCTTGACAATAACTACGACAGAAGAGGAAAATCTGTCGGACTTTATTATGTTGACGGCTGGACAGTGGCTTCGCATTGGTGATTTGGCACGAAAACAGGGTGTGTTAGGCATCATGTTGGATGGTGTAGAAAGGTTAGAGGCAACACGTTATGGACTGACGAGAGAACTGAAAGCAACCCAAAAACTGGAGTGGATTGGCGAGGTGGTCCAAGTAGAGCAAAGAAACCATCAGCAGATAGTCGTGATGAATGACCTGGCTGAAAAGTGGAAGAAAGAAGGTTGCCTCGTAATGGTGATGAAGGGACAAGCTAATGGAGTATTCTATCCCAAACCAGAACACAGGACCCCTGGAGACATTGACTGTTATTTGTTTGAAAACTATGTGCGCGGTAACGAAATAGCACGGCAGGAAGGAGCCAACGTTGATGAGAGCTGGTATAAACATTCAGTCATCAATTATAAAGGTGAAACCTTCGAGAATCATCAATATTTTGTGCATACGAGGGATGGTAAAAGAGGGAAAAGACTCAACTGGGAGTTCGTTGACGGATTAAGGGCTCATGATTCATGGTTCACGGATGAGAGAGCTCAACTCACCAAATATACTTATATCCCTCCTGTGCAGTGGACTGCTATGTTCCTGACTTATCATGCCTGTGCGCACTTTATCAGCGAGGGATTGCGATTGAAACAGATCCTAGATTGGGCGATTTTTTTAAAAGTTCATCAAAATGATGTGGACTGGGTTGCCTTTTCTGCTTTCTGTGATAGGAATCATCTACGGGTGTTTGCTGATGCAATGAATGCTATTGCTGTGAAGTATATGGGGATAAAGGTTAAAACTGAGAGCCTTGAGGTAATAGAAAGCCCTTACATGGATAAGATAATGCATAGTGCCTTGTACGATGAAGACTATGTGTTTAACTCCGGTAAGAGTGGTTGGGCTAATAGACTCCATTTGGTAATGAATATGTTCCACTATCGTTGGAAATATGAAGAGATATACCAGACCAACGTGTGGAAACAATTGTGGTGGTATGTGAGTGGATATTTGTTTAAGACAGAAAAATAATATGTACAAGCATTTTTTTAAACGTTTTTTTGATTTTTGGATATCCCTTATAGTTTTAATGATTTTATCTCCGATATTGTTGGCCGTGACCGTTTGGTTGCATTTTGCAAACAAGGGAGCGGGGGCTTTTTTTACACAAGAGAGACCTGGTAAGGATGGAAAGATATTCAAGGTTATTAAGTTTAAGACTATGACTGATGAGCGGGATGCAGAAGGTAATTTACTGCCAGATGCGCAGAGACTTACTAAAGTTGGTAATATAGTACGATCTACATCCATCGACGAACTGCCTCAGTTGATAAATGTGTTAAAGGGTGATATGGCTCTGATTGGACCGCGTCCATTAATGCCTGCATATTTACCGCTTTATTCAAAGGAGCAAGCACGTAGACATGAGGTTAGACCTGGAATCAGTGGTTGGGCACAATGTCATGGTCGTAACTCTATTTCATGGACAGAGAAGTTTAAATTGGATGTATGGTATGTTGATCACTGTACACTTTGGACAGATATTAAAATTATATTTATAACAATCAAGAAGGTCTTCGTTCGAGAAGGTATCAACTTTGATGGCGCTGCAGAATTGAAAGCTTTTGATGGTACAAACTAAATTTGTTAATCATATGAAAAGAGACATTAGTATTGATTTAATAAAGTTTTTAGCTGCTTTATTAATAACCAATTCCCATATGGGATTGCTTTATGGCAAATATAATGTGCTGGCAACAGGTGGTTGTATAGGAGATACATTGTTCTTTTTTTGCTCTGGTTTTACATTGTTTTTAAAACCTCTGGGGGGAGCAAATTTGTTCTTTAATTGGTATAAGCGGAGAATAAATAGAATTTTTCCCTCTGTAGTAGCAGTGGCGATACTTGGAAGCATATTCTTTGGGACTCATAATGATATTCTGAATATAATATTGCATGGCGGAGAAATAATTAAAGGCGGGGGGTGGTTTATTCCTTGTATATTGTTATACTACATTGCATTATTCTTTGTTGGTGTTTTCTTGATTAATAAGATGTGGATTGTTTTTGCAGGTGTCATTATCGGAACTATAATCTGGTATTTTTCTGGCATTTCTGATTGTACCCTATATGGAGATTACATACGATGGCTTTTATTCTTTGATTTTATGCTATTGGGTTCAAAGGTTGGCATGTCGAAAGAACAAATAAAGATTAGACCGGTCAAGGATGTTATAATGCTATTTATGTCTGTGGTTTTGTTTTATGTCTTTTTCATTTTATCTATTAAAATAAAAAACTTAGGGTATTTAGAGCTTGCTTCATTACCACCTTTATTTGGTATTATGTATTATTTATATAAAGCAGGTTCATGTATGTGGGTAAAAAAAATCTATAATAGCAAAGTAGGTAATTTAATTATAAGGGTCATAGGAGGGTTGACACTGGAAATATATTTAGTACAGAATTACTTGTTTACTGATAAGATGAATGATATATTTCCTCTGAATATAATAATAATGTTTATTCTTATATTTGTTGCGGCATATCTGGCTAGATGTTTTGCGAGAATTATAAGTCAGACATTTAAAGAAGATAAATATAATTGGAGTAAGGTAATAAGTTTGTATTAATTATGAAACATTTAGTCATAGTTGGAGCCGGTGGCATGGGTAGAGCTACTTACTGGATAGCATCAGAATGCCTTGGCTATGGCATCGAATATGATATAAAAGGGTTTGTTGATGATGACTTGTCATCAATGGATGGCTTTGATGATTATCCCAGGCTACTTGGAACAATTGGTGAATACAAAATAGAAGAGGATGACATTTTTGCATGCTCTATAGGTAATGTGAAAACAAGACGTTTGGTATGTGAAAAATTGAAGAAGAGGGGCGCTCGTTTTCACACATTAATACATAAGACGGCATCAATTCAAGGGAAATCAAACCTTGGAGATGGTTGTTTAATATGTGCGTTCGCATTGATTGGTAATGAAACTGAAATAGGCGAGAATTGTCTTATACAAGCTTTTTCGGTGATTGGACATGATTGCATAATTGGGGATTATGTCCGTATTGATACACATGCAGTAATAGTCGGTGGCGTTATCATTAAAAATAGTGTGACGGTACATACTAGTGCTGTGCTTAATCATAAGGTTGTTGCAGAAGAAGATTCCATTATAGCGGCATGTAGTTTTGTGATAAAGAAAGTAAAGGCGGGTACTACAGTAATGGGAAATCCCGCAAAACGATTAGAATATTAAATACAATGAGTAAAGCATTTTTATTTCCTGGCCAAGGTAGCCAGAAAGAGCACATGGGGAAGGATCTCTATAAGAACTTTCCTAAGGCGAGAGCAATTTTTGAACAGGCTAATGATATTTTAGGAGAGCGATTCTCGGATTTCCTGTTTACGGCAACTGAAGATGTCTTGATGGATACTCGCTACACCCAGATGGGTATTTTCATCTATGAAGTTGCTGCTGCATTAGGTCAGGATGATGTAAAACCTGACTGTACTGCAGGACATTCTTTAGGTGAGTATGCAGCATTGGTAGTAGCTGGGGTATTGAGTTTCGAAGAAGCTGTACCTTTCATCAAGAAACGTGGCGAGGTATTTTATGAGGCTTTTCAGAAGCATCCCAGTGCCATGGGTGCCATCATTGGTATTCCCGAAGAGCAAGTGCTTGATGTGATTAAGCGTGTGGGTGATGAGGATGGTGAAAGTCTTTATATTGCCAACTACAATGGCCCTGGCCAGTTGGTTATCACTGGCGCACGTGGTTCTGTAAAGAAAGCCTGCAAGGTATTAAAGGAAATGGGAGCAAAACGCGCTTTGGTCCTCCCCCAGAAAGGCGTAGGCCATTCACCCAACTCTGCTGAAGAAGGCGCTATCCTTGGTGAGGAACTGAAGAAGTTGACCTGGCATGAGGCTAAGGTACCCATCTATCAGGATGCTGACGGACAGCCTCATACAGACCCGAAGGATATTCTGGAGAATCAGATTAAGTTGATGACCTATCCTGTACAGTGGACTGGTATCACCATGAATATGGTTAAGAATGGCGTGACTGAGTTCTATGAGTGCGGTACGGATGATACACTCCAAAAGATTGTAAAGCGTATGACACCAGAATCATTGGTAACAAGTATTTTGCACTGTACCACATATGATGGAAAAGTGCAAGATTTCTCTATAGTAAAAGAATAATTGTTCATTTATTAACATTTAAAACATTTTAAATTATGACATTAGATGAATTTGTAGCAAGATTTGCTGAAGAATTTGACGAGACTCCTGAAGAGCAGTTTGCTCCTTCAACAGACTTTAAGGCCTTAGAAGAATGGGGGTCACTGACGGCATTGTCTATTGTGGGTATGGTTGACGAGGAGTATGACAAACGAATTACAGGAGCTGATCTCCGTAGTGTAACAACTATTGAAGAGCTCTATAACTTGGTAGAGGCTAAATGAGTACCAACAATCCATTTTCTTTAGAAGGAAAAACAATACTCGTGACAGGCGCTTCTTCTGGTATAGGAAGAAGCACTGCCATCGAGTGTTCAAAAATGGGTGGTAAAATTATTCTGAATGGGCGCAATCTTGAGAGATTAAATGAAGTTCTGACAAATCTAGAAGGAGAAGGTCATAAAATACTAAGTGCTGATGTTACTAGACAGGATGATTTGGATTACTTAGTAAACGTTTGCCCCCTTCTGAATGGGGTCGTTATGTGTGCAGGCATTACAAAAATGCTTCCCACAAAGTTAATAAAAAGAGATGATATTAATACCATATTTGAAACAAATATTGCCTCCTCGATACTTTTAGCGAGTGGATTATTGAAAAAGAAAAAAATTAATCCATCGTCATCTTTTGTTTTTATATCTTCGATCGCATCTCAAAATGCATCCGTTGGTAATGGTATATATGCAGCATCAAAAGGTGCCTTGAATTCATTTGTAAAAGTATTGGCCCTTGAGACAGCAAATAGAAATATTAGAGCGAACTGTATACTCCCAGGAATAGTTAAAACTTCAATGAATGAAGAGGGAATGAAAAATGGTGATTATGATGATTTGGCAAAGAAATACCCTTTGGGGTTTGGAAATCCTGAGAATATCGCAAAAGGGGTTGTTTTTTTGTTGTCTGATGCTTCTTCATGGATTACAGGTACAAATATAGTTGTTGATGGTGGCTATTCATTAAATTATTAATAAATCATGGCTTTTTTAGAATTTGGAAATGTAAAAATTAAGGGTATTACTGCAGTAGTACCCAAGAATATCAAGAAGACAGCAGATCTTCCTTTTTTTGCCCCAGGAGAGGGTGAAAGGGTGGCTGAGCTCACACAGGTGAAGGAGGCTCGAATAGTAGAAGATGGCATATGCGCATCAGATCTTTGTTGTGCAGCAGCTGAGAAGATGATAGGGGAGTTAAATTGGGATAAATCGGAGATTGATGCTCTGTTTTTTGTGTCGCAGGCAAGAGACTATCTGATTCCTCAAACCTCCTCTATATTACAAGACCGTTTAGGTTTGTCCGAGGAGTGCATTGTAATGGATTTCCCATTTGCTTGTCAAGGCTACATCTATGCCTTGTCAATTGCTGGCTCCATGATGTCAAATGGCACCATTAAGAAAGCATTGCTGTTGGTTGGTGAAACAAATTCAACCTTTGTCTCTCATTTCGATAAGACAGCTTGGCCGCTTCATGGCGACGCAGGAACAGCCACTGCTTTGGAGTATGATGAGACAGCATCACAGATGCAGTTCCATTTTGGTGGCGATGGTTCTACCCATAAGTATGTATATGTGCCCGCAGGTGGTGCAAGAATGCCCATTACAGAGAAGGAACTGGAAATGCAGGAACCCGCACCTGGTCAGAAATACAATATGACTAACTGCATTATGGATGGCGTGAACGTGTTTGTGGTGGCTATCAGCAAGACACCGAAGTCTGCAAAGAAACTGATAGAACACTACAACATCGATTTGTCCAAAATCGATTATCTGTTGTTACATCAGGCTAATAATTTGATTGATGAAAAAATCATCAAGAAACTGAAATATGATGCAGAGAAAGTTCCAATGAGTTTGAAGAAATTCGGCAATACTTCTGCGTGCTCTATTCCTCTGAATATTGTATCAGAGATAAGGGAAAACTTGAAAGACAAGCGTGTGGACACTGTGATGTCTGCTATTGGCGCTGGTTTGTGCTGGGGTAGTGCTCACATTGAACTTGATCATGTAGTTTGCCCTGAGATTGTAGAATATGAAAAGAAAGATTAATTATGGAGATTAAAGAATGGCTTATAGATTGGTTCACGAAGCATTCTTCATTGGAAGCTGATGGAATCAAGGCTGCATCGACAGCCAATTATATGGAAGCGGGAATGATTGATTCCTTCTCGTTTGTAATGCTCATCTCTGATATCGATGATGAATATGGAGTTGCTTTCACAAATGAGGACTTCCTGAATCCAGACTTCATGAATATTGATGGTCTGGCAAAAATGATAGACGAACGTAAAGAAGCATGAAGAAGATTGTAATTGACAGACTGAGGACTCTTGACTTCTCAGAGGAGTTCGCTTGCGATGCATTGGCAGGCAAGCATTACAGCTATAACGATTTCTTTGCCCGGTGCATGACCCTTGCCGAACAACTCCGAAAGATGGCTGTAGGGAAGGGACATCTTGTGCTGATAATGGATAACAGCATTGAACTGTTTTCATGCTACTTTGCTGCTATTATGTCAGGCAAGATAGCCACAGCCATTGACCCCTTAAAAGGAAAAGACGAAGTGACTTATATTCTCTCATCAATAGATGACGGATATGTCGTGGTAGATAAGGCAGGTAAAGCGAAAGTTGACACCTATGATCTCTTGCTTGAAGCGGGAGCTTTTGATTCAACTTCCTGTGCTGTAGGTGATATTAAAAACGGTGTAATAGATTCCTTTGAGCAGAGAGACTTCCTGTCTGACTATCTTTTGACATTTACTTCTGGTACTACCGGAAATACGAAGGGCGTTAGGCATTCGTTGAACAATTTATTTCTAACAGCGGAAGCATTCAATAGCATGTTTACTGTGGGTAGAGAAAACGTTTTTGCCCACTTGATGCCCATGACCTATATGGCAGGAATTCTTAATTCAATATTCCAGCCATTTGTCGCAGGGGCAAAAATAGTCGTGCTTGGACGCTTTTCACCGATGAAAGCCTTTACCTTCTGGCAGGAAGTGGCTAAGAATGAAATTAACACGTTCTGGATGTCGCCAAGTATGCTGACCATTCTGTTGAAAGTAGCCAAACATGAGGTCGGGCAGGAATATTGTAAAGAACATAAAACGCTTTTCTTTATTGGTACTGCACCATTGCACCAGAGTACGAGGGATGAGTTTGAGGCTAAATATCCTGTGACGCTTTATGCGAGCTATGGTTTGTCTGAGACCTTATTCCTTTCTACCGAGACTCCAGAGACGTTGGCTTTAGGTGGAGGTAATGTAGGAAAGTTGCTCAATGGTGTTGAGTACCATTTCGGTAGTGATGGGGAGCTCTTAGTCGATGTTCCTTGGATGTTCTTGGGCTATACCAATGAACCCACAGAGCATTATTTCGACGGAACATCTTATAAAACTGGTGATTTGGCTAAAATAGAAGATGGCATCCTCTCTATTGTCGGTCGCTCAAAAGACTTGATTATCAAAGGTGGTATGAATATCAGTCCTGCGTTAATAGAAGGTGTTGTGTCAGGAATCCTTGGTGTTGAGGAATGCAGTGTGTTTAGTGTACTTAACAAACTGAAAGAAGAACAAATCGTTCTGGCATATACCTCAGCTGTTGAAGATAAAGACAGTTTGGAAAAGACCATCTCCAGTACCGTTGCCAAAGAACTGGGTAAGAATTATCTCATAGATTTGTTCTATCTCACGAAGTCAATACCCAAGAACATCAATGGCAAGAATGATAAAAAGGTGCTTAAGGATAATTATTTAAATAATAAAGCATAATGAAAATAATAGATTTGTCATACGTGATAGAGAATGGTATGCCCACATGTGGTACTCCGTGGCATGAGAATGTGAATATTAAACATCTTGGATTTCTTGATGAAGTGGGGCGTAATACTCATGCCCTGACTATGGGTAGCCATACAGGTACGCATATGGATGCGCCTTTTCATTTCATAGATGGTGGCAGAACGATTGAATATACACCTCTTGATGTTGTATGTGGTGAGATTCAGATTGTCGATTTCACTCATATTGGTGCGAACGGTATTGTTAAGTACGATGATATAAAGGATTTGAATGTTACTGAAAGGATGTTGTTCCGTTTTGATTGGTTCAAGACTTGGAAGACCCCTGAGTTCTATAAGA
>JAEEGL013340928.1_pt1 | contig 21429 bp, 21 predicted proteins | sample 9134231 | NCBI WGS metagenome assembly JAEEGL01 (sample SAMN16246548, study PRJNA631951) | gut metagenome | biome: gut microbiome; feature: rumen; material: fiber-attached | host: Bos | place: Iran: Karaj | collected 2018-10
ACAATGACGATGGCCTGCAGGTCGGGACGGTACCAGTCGTTGAAGAAGTCGACGATGCTCTGGCGCTCGAAGTGCATGATGACCTCTTCCTTACCGATAGGCAGACGGTCGGCATAGAGAGAGCCTTTGAGCATGATGGGCCAGGTCTTCTTGCGGAGACGGTCGCCGTGGCCGACGCCACCGCGCCACTCCTCGTGGATGACGCCGCGCTCGCTCTCGATCTCCTTCTGGTCGAAGAGGATGTTGCCGGCCCAGCCGTCGAGGATCTCGATACCCATCTTCACCATCTCGGCGTCGTTGGCGGGCATGTTGACGTAGTACACCGTCTGGTCGAACGAGGTGTAGGCGTTGATGTCACGTCCGAACTCCACGCCGTGCTCCTGAAGTTTCTGGATCATGGTGTTGTGGGGATAGCCTTTGATGCCGTTGAAGGCCATGTGCTCGCAGAAGTGGGCGAGGCCCTGCTGGTCGTCGCGCTCCATGATGGAACCGGCGTTCGACACCAGACGGAACTGGATCATGTTCTCCGGTTTCTTGTTGTTGCGCACATAGTAGGTGAAACCGTTGTCGAGCTTACCATAGCGGATTTTCTTGTCCAGAGGGACATTCGCGCTCAGGTCGCTCTTCTTGGCGGGCTTGTCGCCGCCAGGCAGTTGAGCCATTGCTGTACCGCCCAGGATGACGGCAATCAGCAGAATCCAAAATGATTTCTTCATTGTTGTGATGTTTTAAAAATGTTTGTTATTTGTATTGTTTAAACTTTCAATTATCATCTTTCCTGTATTCCAGCAGGTCGGCAGGCTGGCAGTCGAGCACCTGGCAGAGGCGCTCCAGGGTGCTGAAACGCACTGCTTTGGCTTTGCCGGTCTTGAAGATGGAGAGGTTGGCAGGCGTGATGTCCACCTTCTCCGCCAGTTCGCCCAGCGATATCTTCCGCTTGGCCATCATCATATCGAGGTTGACTACAATCATTCCCTTAACTCTTAATTCTTAACTCTTAATTCTTAACTCTTAACTCAAATCGTCAGTTCCTGTTCCTCCTGTATGTCGCGCCCGATCTTGAATATCTCGGCCATGAAGATTATCGTCAGGCCGAAGAGGATGCGGGTGATGTGTATCGACACCTTTGCTGCGGGAGCCCACTGGCTCTGCTGCAGCAGGTCGAAGGCTATGCTGCGTTCAAGCCAGGTGCCGATGTCCATGCCCAGCGACATGAAGATCATAAGCACACCGGCCCAGGTGAGCCAGGTGATGTTCTTCTTGGGGAATATCTTGCCGCGGCGCGTATATATATAGAATGATATAAGGGCCATGACCACGAGCACCGTCATCGCCGTTCCGGCGAGCACGCATATCAGCTGCAGCCACATGCACCATGCGGCCTTGCCGGTGGGCAGGGCGTCCATGTCGTCGGCGACGATGCCTATGTCGTAGCGGCTCACCTTGGCATTGGCGCTGAGGCCTTCGGGCAGGCCGTCGACGTCGAAGTTCTGCTGGTAGAGCCTCGGGCCGCTCCGCAGGTCGGTGATGAGCATACCGTAGTCGCTCTTGTTTTCGCCCAGGTTGGCCACCTCAATGGGGTCGGCGGAGGTGAAAACATTGAGGAAAAAGAGCGCAATGCACAATGCTATCACGCCGATGAATATGGCGTAAAGTGTTCTTATTCGTGTTATTGTAGCTTTCTTTGCCATAGGTTTTTGTTCCTTTCTCGACGGCAAAGATACGACTTTTTTTTGATATACAAGAAAAATTTTACGAAAAACGAAAAAAAATTATCGTTTCTCAATAAATAATATATGTAAAACAAGAAAAAGGTGTACTTCCGCTATTCGTCAGAAGAGGTTGAAGAAGAAGAACAGCGCCGCATACTGTTGTGGCACGCCTTTGGCGGTGCCGAGGGTGTGGTTGTTGTTGTCCCTTACGGTGCCGTCACTCTCCACTTTGCCAAGCAGGTGGTTGTTGCAGTCGCGTACTTTGCCGTCGCTTTCTATCTTTCCGAGGCAGGAGTTGTTTCTGTCTCTTATCCTGCCGTCGCTCTCTATTTTGCCGAGGTAACTGTTGTTGCGGTCGCGGATCACGCCGTTGCTTTCAATTTTAGCCACGAAGGAGTTGCTGCCGTTGCGTACAACGCCTTTGTCGTCGATGGTGGCAATGGCCGAATTGCTGGTATTCCTTATGGTTTGTGCGTTGCCGGTGGCTATGGCGCACAGGATGAACGCTATTGCAAGCAGAACCTTTTTCATTGTCAAGTGCTTTAACCTTTAACCATTAACCATTAACCATTAACCCTTAACCTTTAACCTTTATCAGCACTCGTATTTCTCGAGGGCCTGGCGGAGCTCGACGGGGCTGATGTTGTGGTGGATGGTGCCGCCGAGGGCGTAGCTGATGGCGCCTGTCTCCTCGCTGACGATGACCGAGAGCACGTCGAGCTGCTCGGTGACGCCGATGGCGCTGCGGTGACGCAGGCCGAGGTTGGGGTCGATGTCGAGGCGTGAGGTGACGGGCAGGATGCAGCGTGCCGCCAGCAGCTGGTTGCCGTGGGCGATGACGGCGCCGTCGTGCAGGGGCGAGTTCTTGAAGAACAGGGCTTCGATCAAGGCGCTGGAGGCCAGGGCGTCGATGCGTTCGCCGGTGGCGATGAGTTCGTCGACGGAGTTCTGCCGCTTGAACACTATCAGGGCGCCGGTCTTTGTCTGCGACATGTGCATGCAGGCGTTGACGTAGGCCTCGTAGTTGTTGCTTTTGGTGTTCTGCTGGCTGTGGCGCCAGAACTGCAGCCGTTTCCAGAGGCTTTCGTCAAGTTGGGTCTTGGTGCCGAAGAAGAGGAGGAATTTGCGGATTTCCGGCTGGAATATCACGACGAGTGCTATGAGACCGACGCCGGCCACGGCACCGAGCAGCGCACCGAGCAGCCTCATGCCCAGCAGGTCGGCAATGCGCCACACGATGAGCAGTATCAGCAGGGCCCAGAAGATGAGCATCACGTTGGTGCCGCGAGCCATGCGATAGATGTAGTAGACGAGCACCGCCACGATGGCGATGTCGAAGATGTCTATCACGCGAAGTGCCGGCAATCCGGCAATAGCCAAGGGAATCATATTAAGTTGAAAGTTTAAAGTTGAAATTATTCTTTATTCTTTATATCATTAACCATTATTGGCCAAGTCAAGCAGTTTGATGGTTTGGAGTGCGGGTTTGGGGTCGTGGACGCGCACTATCCTCGCGCCGCGGTCGATGGCTATGGCGTCGAGGGCTATGGTGCCGTCGAGTGCCTCCTGCGGGGTGATGGCGAGGGGTTGGTAGATCATGCGCTTGCGGCTCAGTGCTGCCAGCAGGGGTTCGCGGAAGAGTGTGGTCAGCTCGTCGAGCCGGTCGAGGAGTGCGAGGTTCTGCTCCGTGTCTTTGGCGAAGCCGAAGCCGGGGTCGAGCCAGACGTCCTTCACCCCGAGCCGGTAGAGCGTGTCGAGGTGCGACGAGAGGTACTTCGCCACCGCGTCGACGGGGTCGCCGTCGGCTATGCGCTTGGTGCCGGCGAGGTGTTCTTTGCCGCCATGCATCAGTATGTAAGGCACTTGTAGCTCGGCTACGGTGCGGAACATCTGAGGGTCGACGTCGCCGCCTCCGATGTCGTTCACGATGTCGGCTCCTGCCTCGACGGCTTTGCGCGCGGGCAGGGCGTAGCAGGTGTCGACCGAAATCAGCACCTCGGGCAGCTCGCTGCGAAGCAGTCGCACGGCGTCGACAAGGCGCTGAGCCTCAATGTCGGCCGGGAGCAGTACGGCGCCGGGGCGGCTCGACGATGCCCCTATGTCGACAATGTCGGCCCCGTCGGCAAGCAGCTGGCGGGCGTGGGCCAGCATGGCCGCGGGTTCGCGGTAGCGGCCGCCGTCGTAGAATGAGTCGTCGGTGACATTCAATATGCCCATCACCGCCGGGCGGGAGAACTCCACCAGCCGACCCTGCACCGTGATGCTGAAACTCTTAAAAGCGTTTTCCTTCATTCTTCCCCACTAACGCAGGAAGGCCTCTTTTATTGTGCCGCCGTGAAAAACGTCACTGCACCAGCAGCCGTCGTGTGGCGGTGCCCATGGGGGTGCTTACGCGCACCATGTAGACGCCAGGTGACATTTGCTATCAAGCCAAATCCCTTGAAATTAAAGACATAATACCTATTGCATTTGGTAAAATGTCTGAAAAAATACCATAAACAACCAACCGTTGACAGTCCCGAACGATATCAACTATTAGTATTCAACACTGAAATGGTGTAAGGGTTTTCTACACTATACCCATCATATTGTCAGAGGATTAGGTGGTTTTTGAGTTGTAAGCTGCTGAGTGCCAGCGGGAAAGAAGCATCTGCTTCACATCAACCTCACACCAACGACACAGCAACGACAGGGGGAGTGATGGGGGAGAGATGCGTTCATGGAGTTCGGGGAGTGCAAGGGAGTGAAAGGGGCTGAAAGGGAGTTCAAGGGAGTTCAAGGAGTGATGGAGGAGTGAGGGATGAGGAGTGAGAGGAAGGTGAGAGGAAGGTGAGAGGAAGGTGAGAGGAAGGTGAGAGGAAGGTGAGAGAAAGGTGAGAGAAAGGTGAGAGGAAGGTGAGAGAAAGGTGAGAGGAAGGTGGGTGAGATGGGGTAGGGTTGGGTGGGGGAAAACTTTTTTATTTTATTATACAATAAAAAAAAATCATCAGCGTTATAAGCAAAATATGGATAAAAAAGAGATAAATAGACCCGATACGCGACAGGAGATGGAGCAGGAGGTGGCTGTGTGCCGCACGCTGTTCGAGAAAAAGACGCGCGACTACGGCACCTCGTGGCGTGTGTTGCGTCTGCCGTCGCTGACCGACCAGATATTCATCAAGGCCAACAGAATCAGAAGTATACAAGAGAGCGGCGAGAACAAGGTGGGCGACGATATACGCGACGAGTTTGTGGCCATGGTCAATTATGCCGTGATGGCACTGGTGCAGCAGGAGCTGGAGCACGAAGGCCAAGCTCCGATGGAGCTGCCGTTGGAGGAGGCTATGCGACTGTACAACAAGCATATAAACCGCACGCTTGACCTAATGATGGCCAAGAATCACGACTACGGCGAGGCTTGGCGTCAGATGCGTGTGAGCTCGATGGTGGACCTGATATTGATGAAGCTGCGCCGTATCAAGCAGATAGAGGACAATGACGGCAAGACGCTGGTGAGCGAAGGCGTCGAGGGCGGCTACATGGATATCATCAACTACTCGCTGTTTTGCTTGGTGAGGGGTAATGGTTAATGGTTAAAGGTTAATGGTTAAAGGTTAATGGTTAAAGATTAATGGTTAAAGGTTAATGGTTAAAGGTTAATGGTTAAAGGTTAATGGTTAAAGGTTAATGGTTAAAGATTAAAGGTTAAAGGTTAAAGATTAAAGATTAAAGGTTAATGAGTTGAGGTATGGAAAGAGTAGAAACATTTTCGTTTGAAAATTTGGAAGTGTACAACAAAGCAAGGGTATTGGTTAAAAATATTTACTTGCTACAAAATAATTTTCCTAAAGAGGAACGCTATGCATTGGGGGATCAGGTTCGTCGCTCGGCCACATCAATTACGGCGAATTTGGCAGAAGGCAGTGGCCGAAAGTCATTGAGAGAGAAGGTCCGTTTTTTGGAGATTGCCTTCGGTTCGATGACAGAAGTTTTTTGTGAGTTGCAGACAGCTTGTGACTTGGATTATATAACAAAAGAACAGTTTGATGCGCTTCGTCCGCAGTTTACGGATGTCGCCAGGATGCTATCTGGGTTGCGAAATAGATTTCACAAGAACCTTGAAGCGCCAACTGTCATTAACCATTAACCTTTAACCATTAAACATTAAACATTACATGAAAGATACAAAACTGAACTACACGTTGAACGTGATTTGCCGATGGGCGGTGGGACTGGTGTTCCTCTTCTCGTCGTTTGTGAAGGGTGTCGACCCGATGGGTACGGCCTTCAAGGTGCAGGAATATATGACCGCATGGAGTATCGGAGGGTTGACTTTCGAGTGGGCGCTGCCTTTCGCCGACTTCCTCTCGATGGCACTGATATGCGCCGAATTCTTAGTGGGTGTATTGCTGATAACCAACGCCTACCGTCGTCTGTCGGCATGGCTGCTGGCCGCCATGATGCTGTTCTTCACGGTGACGACATTCATCGACGCGCTGACCAACAAGGTGACCGACTGCGGCTGCTTCGGCGATGCCGTGAAGCTCACCAACTGGCAGACTTTCTGGAAGAATGTGGCCCTCGATGTGCCTACGGTGTGGATTTTTGTGACACAGAAGCTGCGCTACCGACGCCGCTTCGAGCGTGACGGATTGATATTCATCGCCTCGGTGGCCGCGATGCTTATCTTCGGCATATATAACATCAAGCACGAGCCCGTCATCGACTTCCGCCCGTGGAAGATAGGCAACAAGATGATGGACCTCGAGAACAACGAAGGCATGAAGAGCTATGTGACCTACCGCAACACGCGTACCGGCGAGACAGACGAGTTCGAGTCGGCAGCCCTGATGGAGCGCATGTCCGACCCGGCATGGGCCGACGAATGGGAATGGGAGAGCAGCCGCGTGGTGGATCCGCGCGAGATTGCCGCCCCCGGTTTCTCGATGGTGGACCTCGAAGGTGAGGACCGTGCCATCGACCTGCTGCCCGCCGAAGACGGCATGATCATAGTCACCGTGCATCATCTTGAGAAGATGGACGACCGCGACGCCCGTGAGGTGCGTGCCGCCCTGCGTCTGGCCGAGGACAACGGCATACGCATCGTGATGCTCACGTCGGCACTGCCCGAGGAAGTGCAGGCATGGCTGGCCGAGACGGGCATCACCGGACTCGACTATCTCTTCGCGGATGCCACCGCCATTGAGACCATGATGCGCGGCAACCCGGGATTCATGTACGTCAAGAACGCCACCGTGATCGACAAGACCCGCAAGGCGAACGAGTTGAAAGTTGAAAGTTGAAAATTGAAAGTTGAAATTATGATACAGAGAATTCAGAGTTTTTGGTTGGTGCTGGCAGCATGCTGCATGGCACTGTGCTTTATGACACCGGTGGCTATGTACCACGCCGAGGTTGCCTCGATGCAACAGCAGGTAGAGAGCGAACTGAACCTGTTTCCGAAAGGCGCGGTGACGATGAACGAGGATCAGATGCTCACGTTGGGTGCAACGATAGAGTATAACCAGAAGATGAGCGGATTCCGCACTTGGCCGTTGGTGGTTATGGCAATACTGACGGGCGCCATAGCACTCGGAAGCATCTTTCTCTACAAGAACCGGGTGGCCCAGATGCGTGTAGTGGCTATGGGCTTCCTGTTCAATGTGGTTTATGTCTTCCTGCTTTTCTTCTGGGCAGTGGATGCCTACGGCAAGACAGTGGTGCAGGCGATGAATGCCGACAATCTGCAGGTGACATGGTTCGTGGGCGCCTACGCTCCGATAGTGTCGATAGTGTTCCTTATCCTCGCCCACCGCGCCATAAAGAAGGACGAGATGAAGGTGAGGGCGGCAGACAGGCTGAGGTGAGTTAAGAGTTATGAGTTAAGAGTTAAGAGTTAGGAGTTAAGAGTTAGGAGTTGGAAATTGAAAATAGAGATTCATAGCATAGAGCAGTTGCCGGAAGTGGCACGGAAGTTGCTGGGAGAGTTCCCGGACGACCGTTTCTTCGCTTTCTTCGGCAAGATGGGGGTGGGGAAGACCACGCTGATAAAAGAACTCTGCGCCGCATTGGGTGTGGAGGACAATGTGTGCAGCCCGACCTTCGCCATCGTCAACGAATACAGCAGCCGTGACGGCGAACCGGTGTATCACTTCGACTTCTACCGTATGAAGTCGGTGGCCGAGGCCTACGACATAGGCTACGAAGAATACTTCTACAGCGGATGCTACTGCTTCACAGAGTGGACGGAGAAGGTCGAAGAGCTGCTGCCCGAGCGCTATGTGAGGGTGGAGATAGAGGAACGCGAGGGGGTGAGAATACTGACAGCGAATATAACAGAACAATGACAAATAAAGAGAAAGAGTCGATGGTGCTGGCCCGATTGGCGGCACAGATAATGGATGAGAAGAAGGCCGAGGATGTGCGCATACTCGACCTGCGCAAGGTGCACGGTGCACCGGCGGAGTTTTTTGTGATTGCCACAGGCAATGTGCCGTCGCATGTGTCGGCATTGAGCGACGCGGTGCACGAGAACGTGAAGAAAGCCACTGGCATGGGCCCCCACAAGGTGGAGGGCTACCAGAATGCCGAATGGATATTGATGGACTATTTCGACGTGGTGGTGCATATCTTCCTCAAAGACAAGCGCGCCTTCTACCGCCTCGACGAGCTCTGGAGCGACGGCGAGGAGGTGCCGATTTCAGTTAAGAGTTAAGAATCAAGAGTTAATAATTAATGGCACAACAGGATAACAACCAACAGCCTAACAAGCTCAATAACAACCGCGGCAAGCGACCGAAGGGCGCCCGTGTGATGTATATCGTCTATGGCATCATCATGATAGGCATCGCATACCTCTTTTTCGGTGGCGGTGGCAGCGGCTCGTCGAAGCAGCCCATCACATGGGACCGCCTTGAGCCTATCCTCGAACGGCAGGACTATGAGAGCATCACCGTCGTCAACCAGGAGGTTGCCGAGATACGTATCAAGCACGACGTTGTCAAACGCGACACGGCGACTTACCGTGACATCATCAGCCGCACGATATCCGGCGGCACAGGTCCGCAGGGTTATTACACCTACAATGTAGGCACCCTCGACCACTTCGACCGCGAGCTGGCCATCGTCGAGCAGAAGACGGGACGGCATATCAGCTACAAGATTGAGACCAACAACAGTATCTGGCGCGAACTGCTCGTATGGTTCGGCCCGTTGCTGATGCTCATATTCTTCTTCTGGATTATGAGCTCCGCCGCACGCCGACAGATGGGCGGCGACGGAAACGGGGGCGGCTTTGGCGGCATCTTCGGCTTTGGCCGCAGCAACGCCAAACAATACGACGCCACCAAGCAGAACAACGTCTCGTTCAAGGATGTGGCCGGTTTGGCTGGAGCCAAGGAAGAGGTGATGGAGGTGGTGGACTTCCTCAAGAACCCCAAGCGCTATACCGACCTCGGCGGCAAGATACCCAAGGGAGTGCTTCTCGTAGGCCCTCCGGGTACAGGTAAGACCCTCTTGGCCAAAGCAGTCGCCGGCGAGGCTGGCGTGCCCTTCTTCTCGATGAGCGGCAGCGACTTTGTCGAGATGTTCGTGGGCGTCGGCGCATCGCGTGTGCGCGGCCTCTTCGAGGAGGCAAAGAAGAAAGCGCCTTGCATCGTCTTCATCGACGAGATCGACGCCGTGGGCCGTGCCCGCGGCAAGAACGGCATTACCGGCGGCAACGACGAGCGCGAGAGCACGCTCAACCAGCTGCTCACCGAGATGGACGGATTCTCGAGCACCACCAACGTCATAGTGATGGCCGCCACCAACCGTGCCGACGTGCTCGACAAGGCCCTGCTGCGTGCCGGCCGTTTCGACCGTCAGATATATGTCGAGCTGCCCGACCTCGAAGAGCGCAAGGCCATCTTCGCCGTTCACATGAAAGGGCTGAAGCTGGTCAAGGACAAGAACAGCGAGGCTTATGTCGACCGAGCCTTCCTGGCCAAGCAGACGCCGGGCTTCAGCGGCGCCGACATAGCCAATGTGTGCAATGAGGCAGCCCTCTGCGCTGCACGCAAAAATAAGAAAGAAATTGAGAAACAGGACTTCCTCGACGCGGTCGACCGTATTGTGGGAGGCTTGGAGAAACGCACCAAGGTGCTTACCGACCAGGAGAAGCACACCATTGCCTATCACGAGAGCGGCCACGCCTCGGTGAGCTGGCTGCTGCGCTGGGCCAACCCCTTGGTGAAGGTGACCATAGTGCCGCGCGGCAAAGCCCTCGGCGCCGCATGGTATCTGCCCGAAGAGCGACAGATAACCACCTACGAGCAGATGTTCGACGAGATGACTTCGCTCATGGCAGGCCGCGCATCGGAAGAGATAGTATACGGCAAGATAAGCACCGGCGCCCTGAACGACATAGAGCGTGCCACAAAGATGGCACAGGCGCTGGTGACCTACTACGGCATGAGTCCCGAGGTGGGCAACATCAGCTTCTACGACTCGACCGGCCAGAGCGAGTGGGGTCTCACCAAGCCCTTCAGCGAGAAGACGGCCGAGACCATCGACCGCGAGGTGAAACGCATGGTCGAGGAGGCATACGGCAAGGCCAAGGAACTGCTGCTCAGTCATCGTGAGCAACTCGACCAGCTGGCCGCCCAGCTCTACGACAAGGAGGTGCTCTTCCGTGAGGATTTGGAACGTATCTATGGCCCGCGTCCATGGGAAACCCCGGAAACAGAAAAGACTGCCGATGGCGACGCTGATGAATCCGAGACGGACCGTGACGAAGAAAATAAAAACGATTTCGAAGAGGTATGAATAACTTTTGGACACGTACTGTCAGCGCAATAGTTTATGTGGCTCTGTTTGTTGGCTGCATCTATAGCGGACTCCTGCTGGGCAACAAACAGGCTGGCGGATTCATCCTGACCGCCTTCCTCCTTTTTGTGGCATGCGGCTGCACCTTCGAGTTTTTCCGCATGGTGGCCCAACAAGGAGCCAAGCCCTGCAAGCCGCTCGGCTATGCCTTGACAGTGGTGGCCATGCTCATTATCGCGTTGGTGCCTGTTGCCAACGGCATCAACGGGTTTAAGATGATTCTGCTGGCCTATACCTGCCTGCCGGCAATCTTTGCCGTCTGCGCCATTGTCCAGCTATGGGGGCACAGCGAACAGCCTTTCCGCGAGGCAGCATACACCATGCTGCCGATGTTCTATGCCGCCATTCCGCTGGGCCTTATGACATGGCTGCACTTCGACCATAATGTGCTTATGATGGTGCTCATCATGGTGTGGATGAACGACAACGGCGCCTATATGGGCGGGTCGCTCTATGGAAAGCATAAGATGTGGCCGCGCCATTCGCCGGGCAAGACTTGGGAGGGTACCGCCACCGGAGTGGCGATCACGCTCTTGGTGGCCGTCTTCATCGGCCCGCTGTTCAATCCCGCCATAGCATGGTACCACTGGCTGGTCCTCGGCGTCATCTGCAGCGTCATAGACACCCTCGGCGACCTGGTCGAGAGTATGCTCAAACGCTCGGTGGGCATGAAAGACAGCGGCAAGATAATGCCTGGCCACGGCGGCTTCCTCGACCGATTCGACAGCCTGCTTGTCGCCACGCCTTTTGTATTTGTATATTTATCCTTGGTATTATGAAAATTCACAAAGAAGGCAAAAAGATTATCCTGCTCACGCTGGGATTTACGGCTATCATCTGGTTGGTCATGCTGCTCTGCGTGCACCATTGGACGGTGTTCCACTACATATTCCTTGGTGCGCTGGTAGTCTTCGACGTGATGGTTGCAGCCTTCTTCCGCATCCCACGCCGCATCTTCACCGAAAGCGGCAGCGAGCTGATATCGCCGGCCGACGGCACTATCGTCACCATCGAGCAGGTCTTCGAGAAGACCTACCTCAAAGAGGAGTGCATGCAGGTCTCCATTTTTATGTCGGGCACCGACGTGCATGTCAACCGATACCCGTGCGACGGTGTGGTGGAATATGTCAAGTTCCGTCGCGGCAACTATTTTGTGGCGTCGTATCCCAAGAGCAGCGACCTAAACGAGCGTACCGAGGTGGGTATGCGCCTTACTAACGGCAGGAGGATTATGATACGCCAGGTGGCTGGCGTCATGGCCCGCCGCATAGTGTGTTACGCCAAAGAAGGCGAGGCAGTGAAGCAGAACCAGGAAATGGGATTCATCAAGTTCGGTTCCCGCATCGACCTCTTCCTTCCGCTCGACTTCCCGATCAGCGTGCAGCTGCAGGACAAGGTGAAAAACGCCATAAGCCCTATAGCGGAGATGGTGTAATGGATAAAGGTTAATGGTTAATGGTTAAAGGTTAATGGTTAAAGGTTAATGGTTAATGGTTAATGGTTAATGGTTAAAGGTTAATGGTTAAAGGTTAATGGTTAAAGGTTAATGGTTAAAGGTTAATGGTTAAAGGTTAAAGGTTAATGGTTAATGGATAAAGATGATAGGTGACCAGATACTATATGAGGATAACCACCTGATGGCTATCAACAAGTTGCCAGGGCAGATAACACAGGGCGACAAGACTGGCGATATGCCGCTTGCCGAACTTGTGAAGGCGTACATCAAGGAGCGCGACCACAAGCCTGGGCAGGTCTACTGCGGTGTCATCCATCGTCTCGACCGGCCGGTATCTGGTGTGGTGTTGCTGGCCAAGACCTCCAAGGCGCTGAGCCGTATGGTGGAGAAGGTTCGCACTCGCGAGTTCGAGAAGCACTACTGGGCGGTGGTCAAGAATGCGCCTCCGGCTCAGGCAGGCCTTCTGGAAAACTGGCTCGTCAAGAACGAGGAACGCAACAAAAGCTATGTTTTCGGCGCAGCCCGACCCAATGCCAAGCTGGCGCGTCTGGAGTACCGTGAGATTGCGGTCAGCGCTGGCGGCTACCATCTTCTCGACATCAACCTGCACACCGGACGCCACCATCAGATACGCTGCCAGCTGGCCAATATCGGCTGCCCAATCAAGGGCGACCTTAAATATGGCGCCGAACGCAGCAATCCCGATGGTAGCATCTCGTTGCACGCTTACAGAGTAAGCTTTGAGCATCCCGTCACGCACGAACACATCACAATAGAAGCCCCTAATGAAGAAATAAAAAAAATGTTCAATATATAATAATATGAAGAAAGCACTTTCACTGGCATTCGTCCTCCTGCTGGTTGGCTCAGCCAAAGCACAGCATGTAGGCGAAGACAACTTCAACCGTTTGTCTGTAAGTTTTGCCACGCCCGCCCTCGTCACCGACGGCATCGCCCTCGGCGACGGCAAGTATCTGCAACTGACAATCAACGGATATGTCGAAGGTGGACAGATTGGCGCTCCTGCTTTGCCGGTCAGTTACAGCCTGCTCACAATTCCTTTCTGCAGCGGTGTGGACGTTACAATCGAGAACGCCGTCTACGACACCCTGCATTTTGGCACCAGCCTTCCGCTGATGCCTCGTCAGCCGAGCCGTAGCAAATCCGACCGCACCGAGCCCGTCGTTGTCGTTGACAAGGCCGTCTATGCTACCGACGCCTTCGTCGGCGCCCCGCTCGTGTCCGTCGAGACCATCGGTGTCGCGCGCGACCGCAACCTCGCCAGCCTCGTCTACTCGCCCGTGAGGGTTAACCCCGTCACCGGTGACGTCATTGTCTGCCGCGGTGCCGATGTGACGTTGACTTATGTCAACCCCGACGTGCAAGCCACCCTCGAGCATTTCCATCGCTACTATACGCCGGCATTCTCGGGCGGACAGAGCATCAACCAGCTTTTCGGCACCAAGGATATCACCTCCACACTCCCTGTCCGCATGGTCATCGTCGCCAAGAGCTCCTTCCGCTGCAAACGACTCGAGGCCTTCGCTAAATGGAAACGCTCCCAAGGTATGTTGGTTGATATCTTCTACTACGACGAACAAGGCATCAGCACCAACATCGGCATCGCCAACTACCTCAAGGGACTCTATACCAATGCTACCACTGACGCCCCGGCGCCGACCTACATCCTGCTTGTCGGCGACCACGAGCAGTTGCCCGCCTTCAAAAGCAAGCTCTCCAGCAGCGGCTGGTTTGGCCCCAGCAACGACCATATTACCGACCTCTACTTTGTCACCTGGACTTCGGGCGATAAAATCCCCGACTGTTATCGGGGCCGCTTCTCTGCCACCGACACCACTCAGTTGGGCAATATCATCCTTAAGACCATGCAGTATGAGCGCTATATCTTGGATGACGAAAACTATCTTGCAAGAGCTGCCGTCATTGCTGGTGTCGACCAGATGGGAGGCACACCCAACACCAGCGACAACGGCTATAAGTATGCCGATCCCAACATGGATTATGCTGCCCGTTTCTACGTCAATGCCGATCACGGATTCTCTTCCGTCACCTACTATAAGAACAATACCAACTTCGCTCCTGACGGCGTTACCGTCACGGGAAGTAGCCGTCCCACCAGTACCGCCAATGCACTCAAGCAGTTGTACAACGGTGGCGTCGGCTGGATAAACTACAGCGCGCATGGTGACTGGAACGAGTGGTCGTGCCCCGAGTTCACAGTGAGCGATGTCAACAGCATGAACAATATCGGAAAGCCTTCGTTTGTGATCGGCAACTGCTGCCTCTCGAACAAGTTCGATAAGAGCGTCTGTCTTGGCGAGGCCCTTATCCGTCGTGGTAGCCGTCAGGGCGCCATCGGATACATAGGAGGCACCAACTCCACCTACTGGAGCGAGGACTTCTATTGGAGCGTGGGTTACCGTGGAAGTATTTCGAATACGATGAATACCAACTACAGCGCAGCAAATAAAGGTATCTACGATCGTCTCTTCCATACCCATGGCGAACCTTTTGCCGACCGTGCCATCACCGCAGGCAAGATAGTTTACTTCGGCAATATGTCTGTGCAGAACACCAGTTCCTCGCTCAAAGACTACTACTGGGAAATCTATGAGCTTATGGGTGATCCGTCGCTTATGCCTTGGCTTGGCATCGCCGGCACACTGGAGGTCAATGTCGACGCCAGCAGCACTCCTATCAGGGTCCACACAGTTCCCTATGCCTATGTGTCTATCATCGACACAGCCACCTACCAGGTTTATGCTGCCACCTTCACCGATGCTGACGGCAACGGCGAACTCAATGTCGGTTCCGGCGTCAACACCTCCGCCACCTTCTTCAGCGCAATTGCCCAAGGATACAGGCCATTCTCTACTAAAGGACTTCCGGTCGATATCGACGATGTGGAGACTGACGGCGTCGAGGTTGTCAACATCTACCCCAATCCCGCCAGCACATACTGCGTCGTGCGTCACAACGGCATGAAGAGTCTCCAACTCATCGACAGTCGTGGCAGCATCGTAGGCGACTACACGCCATCCGACAGCACCTGCACCATCAGTCTCGAGGGACTTCCCCGCGGCATCTACTATGTCCGCGTCCAGACGGCCGACACCGTAGGCACATCTCCGCTGATTGTCAGGTAACGGTGTCGTATAATAATGAGATAAGGGCTGGCACGCATGCGTGCCAGCCCTTATCTCATTATTATATGTGTCAATAGCCGAGTATCTTCAGCATTGATTTGTAGCTTTGCTCCTTGGCGAAAAGCTTGGTTGTGTAGTCGCCATTCTCGTCTTTGTCGATGATGACGTGCTTTGGTGCCGGGATGAGGCAGTGCTGTATGCCGCCGTAGCCGCCGATACTCTCTTGATAGGCACCGGTGTGGAAGAAGCCGATGTACAGTGGGTCGTCCTTCTGCAGCTTGGGCAGGAAGATGGCGTTGGCATGGCTGTCGGCATTGTAGTAGTCCTCCGAGTCGCAGGTCAGTCCACCGAGGAACACCCGCTGGTATTCGCAGTCCCAGTGGTTGATAGGCAGCATGATGAATCGCTGGTTGATGCCCCATGTGTCGGGTAGGGTGGTGATGAAACTCGAGTCAATCATGTACCACAGCTCACGGTCGTTCTGCTGCTTCTGGTCAAGGATGCTGTAGAGAGTCGCGCCGCTTTCACCCACGGTAAAGCTTCCGAATTCTGTGAATATGTCGGGCTCCTCCACTCCGCGCTGTGCACAGATGTTTTTGATCTGAGCCAGTATCTCCTCGGCCATGTATTCGTAGTCGTAGTTGGCTGCCAGCGAGACCTTCGATGGAAATCCTCCGCCGATGTTCAGCGAATCCAACTCGGGGCAGACGCGCTTCAGGTCGCAGTATACGTTCACGCACTTGGCCAACTCATTCCAGTAGTAGGCGGTGTCGCGGATGCCGGTGTTGATGAAGAAATGCAGCATCTTGAAACGGAATTTCGGATTCTGCTTCACTTGTTCTTCATAGAAACTGACTATATCGTGATAGCGGATGCCTAAGCGCGAGGTGTAGAAATCAAACTTGGGCTCCTCTTCTGCGGCGATGCGTATGCCGAGATACATCGGCTCATCGTTCTTTTCGAGTGTGCTGTCCAAGGTGTGGAATTCGTTCTTGTTGTCGAGGACTGGTATCACATTGTGGAATCCTTCGTTGAACAAACCGACGATATTCTCTATGTATTGGTCTTTCTTGAAACCGTTGCATACAATCACTTTGTCTTTGTCGATTAGGCCTTGCGAATGCAATTCCTGTATCAGGTTTATGTCGAATGCCGACGAAGTTTCGAGGTTGATGTCGTTTTTCAGGGCTTCTTCCAACACGAACGAAAAGTGACTGCTCTTCGTGCAGTAGCAGTAGTTGTAAGTGCCGCGATAGTCGGTTTTGGCTATGGCCACATTGAACAGGCGTTTGGCTCGCTGTATCTGAGAGCTGATCTTGGGCAGGTAGGTGATTTTTAGCGGTGTACCATACTGTTTTATGATTTCCATCAACGGGATGTCATGGAAATAAAGTTCACCGTCTTCCGTGCGGAATTCGTCCTGCGGGAAGTCAAAAGTCTGGTCAATTAGGTCGTAATACTTGTTCTTCATTGCAATTAATTTGATTAATTTACAAATATTTCGCCAATCCGACTCACTTGGATTGTGGTTGCAAATATACAACTAATTTACTTACGTTGGTAAAAAATATTGAATAAATAAAAAATGCCCGCTCGTGCGCGGGCATTTTTTATATGATGTTTTTTGATGATTAGTCTTTGTAAATATCGTGCAGCTCAATCTCGTATATGAATGGTGTGTAGCCGGGAATTTCGCCAGCCCCTTGTTCGCCAAAGGCGAGCTGGTATGGGAAGTAGAAGCGATAGATGCTGCCGGCATTCATGAGTTGGAAGGCGTCGATAAGGCCGTGGAACATGGGTTTGCCGACAACGTGGATGATAGGCTCGCGTTTCTCGTAAGTCTGGTCGTAGGGCTCGCCTGTGAGCATGAGGAAGCTGCGATAGTCGAAGCGTATGCGCTGGGCGTATTTGGCGTTGGGGCCATGACCTTTGCGGAGCACCTCGTAGTAGAAACCCGACGGGTGGCGTTTCACATTGGGGTTTTCCTTGGCCAGTTTCTCGAAGTATTCGTTCTGGGCTTTGTCTACAGAATTTTGTTGCTCTTTGGCAGACTTCATCTGGTGCATGCGGGTTGTAGCTATGATATACTGCATGGCCTCGGCGTATTCTTGGTCGGTGATGGGTTGCTCGCGGCCGTCAAGGGTGTGGCGCAGGGCCTGCATGTACACTTCGTTGTCTATTTTGACGGCTTCGTTGCCGCTGATGAGGCTGAGGGCAGTGTTGCGTCCGAGAGCCCAGGATAGGGTGTCGGTGCGATCCTCAAGAGTCGGGTTGTTGCTGCAGCCGGCCGCAAACAGCGCCGCTGCAATGAAGATTGGTGTGATGTTTTTCATCATTGTGTTATTTTTTTTTATGTTGATTTCTCAATTTCATTGGTCACTGGCCGCTATCCTCATTCACTTTCCTCTTCCTTGCAGTATTATCAGGACAGTATAAAGAAGTATCTTGAGGTCGGTGGTGAGCGACATGTTGTCCAAATAGAGCAGGTCGTAGCGGAGACGTTCCACCATCTCGTCGACTGTCGAGGCGTAGCCGTATTTGACCTGTCCCCAGGAGGTGATGCCTGGTTTCACTCGTTGCAGCAGGAGGTATTCGGGAGCACGCTTCACTATCTGGTTGATGTAGAACTGGCGCTCCGGACGTGGGCCTACGAGCGACATGGTGCCGCGAAGCACGTTGTAGAACTGCGGTATCTCGTCCAGCCGCACCTTTCTCATGAAACGACCGAAGGGTGTTATGCGGGGGTCGTTGTCCTTTGAAAGGGCGGGACCGGCATCCTCGGCATCGACATACATAGAGCGGAACTTGTGCATCTTGAACGGCTTGCCGAGGTAGCCTATGCGCTCCTGTGCATAGAAGACAGGACCCGGCGATGTACAACGGACTATGATGGCGGTGATGAGGTAGACGGGCGAGAGGATGATCATGGCGACTAACGATATGGCGATGTCGAAGAGCCTCTTCAGTGAGTACTGCCACTCATCCATCAGTCGGTTGTTTATCACTATGAGGGGCGAGTGGAAGATGCTCTCCTGCTTAATGGAACCAATGATAAGGTCGCGTGCGTCGGGGGTAATCTTGATGATGAGGTCGCCGCAGGAGACCAGTGCCTGTATGATGGCATTGATACGCGTCTGCTGATCCGGTTCGACGGCTATAATCGCCTCTTCGATATGGTGCTCGTTGACTATGGCACGCAGGTTTTCGAGTGTGCCCAGACAAGGCATGATTTTGCTTAATTCTGAATCTTGATTATTGGATTCTGAATCCTGGAGTTGAATGTATCCGGCGAACAGGTTGCCCGAGTATGTCTCCTGGTTTTCAAGGTCAAGGTAGGTTTGGAATGCTTTGGAACCGCTCCCTATCATGAGGGTTGGGAAACCCAGCTGACGGCTGTGTACACGGTTCACGGTCTGCGAGGTGATGAGCAGTCGAGGAATGTATGTGAGGGTGAAGTGTACGCCGAGGAGGAACAGGAACGAAGCATAGTGGTACTTGTATGAGGCAATATCGTCGTCTATAAGAAGCACGAAGAAGATGATAACGGTGCCGATTACCGTCGCTATCAAAGTCTCTATAAGCTCCTTGAGACGGGCCTTGCGGAGCACGTTGCGATAGGTGCCCTGGATGGTGTACAGCATGAGCCAGCCAGCCGGCACTATGACGAGGCCAAGCCAGAAGTTTGGATCCGCCACCGTCTGTGTGAGCGCCTCGGGCCAGTGCCCGTTTTCGAGTGCCAGTTTGCGGAAGAGGAACAACGAAGCCCACGCCAGCAGGGCAGTGAGGGCGTCGCAAATAATGTAATATGAAGTAGGCTGCCAGCCTGAAGTGTTGTATTTTGAGGTGTGTTTCTTTTTCATTTCTTGCTTATCACTGGCACAGGTCACTGGGTGTCCGGGTTGCTGGGTTGTAGTGTCATTCTACCACTTGGTCACTGATCACAGCACCACATTCGTAGTTATAAGTTTGACATTGTCAATTCGTATGTCGCCTTCAACACCCTCGGTGTTGAGCGCCGAGAAGGAAAGTTTGAATGTCGAGTGGTGGTTGAATTCGGCCCAGGTCTTGCCGAGGTTAATATAGAGGTGTTTCCAGGTTGTCGAGGGATTTATCACCATGACGGGGAGCACGTCCTCGCTGCCGCCTGCCACATAGGCGGAGTGCATATATACTTGTAACCGTATGTCCGAGCGGGTGTCCAGTTCGAGGTATACGAGGCTCGAGGGGTCGCTGACGACGAAGGGGTCTTCGTCGGCAATGCCGAAGTTTACCATCAACTTGTCGGCGTCGACGTGCATACGACCGTAGCCCACACCCGTGCAGGCATCCTCCTCGTTGTGTATAACATGGAGTATCGTGTCGAAGCGTGTGCTTCCGTCGTCATAGTCGAACGAAGAGTAGAAAAGCTTCTTGGTGAAGGCACTGTAGTGGGTAGTAAGTGTGCCAAGGTCAAGGGTATCGCCCACGGCAAGGCGTGTGCTGTCGGCTGCTGTCAGGTGTATTCTTTGGTAGAAGGTGTAGTAGGGCAGGGTGCCCGACACGCCGCTCTGTTCGACGGCAGGGTATATGTCTATATATTCAGCCTGACCGTTCCAAAGGACCGGTGTGGTGAACGGGAGACGGAAGAGACCTATCGTGTCCACCGCGGTGGCTCCAGGATAGTGCGCCACCACATAGGCGGCGGTGATGTTGGAGCGGTAGAAACCATCGTTGTCAGAGATGGGCTCCTCGTCCGCTTTCACCACACTGATGCCGTCGACATGCAGGAACGACGGAGCTGTGAACTCCTCGTCATTGCATCCGGCAGCCAGCATCGCCGCTACCACGGCAGTTATCAAAACTCTTTTCTTCATTCTTCATTCTTCATTCTCCACTCATAAACGCCGTTGTGAATAAATTATTATTTACGAATAAAAATAAATGTGTATTTTTGCAACCCGAAACACACAATCATTTCCTAACGCTTAACCCATTAATCCATAACCAATAACTATTAATGAATCCTGAATCTCTAACCTCTAACCTCTAACCATTAACCATTAACCTTTACTATTATGCTATGAAAGAACTCGCCATGCATGTCTACGATCTTATGGAAAACTCCACGGCGGCAAATGCCAAGGATGTGAAGCTCACCATAGTCGACAGTCTTAAGAACAACGATTTCCATTTTACCATAGAAGATAACGGCAAGGGCATGAGTCCCGAATTCATGGCCAAGGTGACCGACCCCTACACCACCTCGCGCACCACCCGCAAGGTGGGCCTCGGGCTGCCTCTCATCAAGATGAACACCGAGCGCTGTGGCGGAGGCATGAAACTCACCTCCGAGGTAGGAGTGGGCACCACGCTCGAGTTCTGGTTCCAGCACGACAACTGGGATCGCCCGCCCATGGGCGACCTGCCCGGCACCCTCGTCATGCTCCTCTCCGCCCACGAGGACATACACTTCGTCATCACCTACCGCACCGACGAGGATGAATTCGTCCTCGACACCGACGAACTCAAGGAAGCCCTCGACGGCATGTCGATGAACGACATACACATCATCAACTACCTCAAGGAGATGATTACAGAGAATCTGCAGGAAATCCACGCCAACGAATGAAGCGGATTGGAGTTTTGAGCGACACGCACGGCGTGGTGCCGAAGCAGGTCTACACTTTCTTCAAGGACTGCGACGAGCTGTGGCATGCCGGTGACCTGGGTCCTGGTGTGCTCGATGAGCTGCGTGCCTGGAAAGAGGTGCGTGCCGTGTGGGGCAACTGCGACAGCTTCGCGCTGCATTACGAGTTGGAGGAGCGCGCCTTCTTCGAGGTGGAAGGACTGCGGGTGCTGATGACACATATCGGCGGCTGGCCGGGCCACTACCCCTACGAGCTGCGCCGTACGCTCGAACTGGCCAAACCCGACATCTTCGTCTGCGGCCACAGCCACATACTGAAGGTGATGTACGACAAGGACTACAACTTTCTGCACATCAATCCTGGCGCCTGCGGCCATCAAGGCTTTCACAAGGTCGGCACACTGGTGAGGTTCACCATCGATGGCACACCCAAAGACCTTGAGATAATGGATTTCCCCAAATAAAAAAGAGCTGCAACCAACTGGTTGCGGCTCCTTCTTGTCTACTGCTATCCTGCGAATGGTTATTCGGCAGGCGTGACGGTCTCTTCCGTGGGGTTGCCTTCGCCCTTGGGGTTGAGGCCATACTTGTTGGGACCGTAGTTGGAGTCCATAAACATCCATA
>JAEEGL011195567.1_pt1 | contig 21426 bp, 13 predicted proteins | sample 9134231 | NCBI WGS metagenome assembly JAEEGL01 (sample SAMN16246548, study PRJNA631951) | gut metagenome | biome: gut microbiome; feature: rumen; material: fiber-attached | host: Bos | place: Iran: Karaj | collected 2018-10
ATTTCGCTTACGGCCTTGTTCTTTGTGTGCACAGTTCGTGCCGAATCAAAAAATAAAATGTAGGAGGTGAGGAAGATGAAAAAGATTATTGAATGGTTTAAAAGCTCAGCTTCTGATTTTGTTTTGTTTTTAATTCTTCTTGTTCTCCTTAATTTTGTTGGAAGCAATGCTTATATTCGTGCAGACCTTACAAAGCAGAAATCATATTCTCTTTCTAAGGCAAGTAAAACAATTGTAAAAAATCTTGATGAACCTGTTTCAATCCGAGTGTTCTTTGATAAAAAACTTCCTGCTCAGTACAGTTCTGTTGCTCAGTATGTAGAAGATTTACTTGAAGAATACAAGCGTGCCGCAAACAAGAATTTCTCTGTTTCTTTTATGGATTTATCTAAAGAAGAAAATCAGGGTCTTGCACAGAATTACGGCTTAAAGCAGGTACAGATTCAGGAAGTAAATAATAATGAGATTGGCGTAAAACAGACTTACATGGGTCTTGCAATTTCTTATGGAGATATTGTTGAGCTCATCGATCCTGTTACAAGCTCAGAAGGCTTTGAATACAAATTGACTTCTACAATCTCAAAAATGATTAATACAGCCGCTTCTCTTGAAACCTTAAAGGGTGATGATAAGATTCAGCTTAATGTAATCATGAGCAGCGCAATCAAGTCTCTTAGAATTTCTGGTGTAGATGTTCTTGAAGATACTATTGAAAAAGTTTGCCGCGAAATTAATAAAACAAAGATGGATAAGCTTGAGTTCAATTCAATCCATCCGGCTGCAGACGAAGTTAGCGGATACATTGAGCGCTACGGAATTCAGCCAATCAATTACAGAAATGCAAACGGTGCTATGGAAACTGGTTGTATTGGTGTAGTTGTTGAATACGGCGAAAGATTCATTGCTCTTCCTGTAAAGATTCAGGACATCTTCTTTAATAACTATGCAGTTGTTGGATTAGACGCAGTTGATGAATCAATCAATGAAGCAATTCAGAGTCTTATTTCTAAGCCAACTCAGTTTGGATACATTGTTGGAAACGGCGAGCTTGATCTTCTTACAAACGAAGGGGCTTCCGGCTTTAACAAGGCCTTCTCTGATATGTATGAAATCAAAACTCTTGATTTGTCTACAGACGATATTCCTGCTTCAATGAAGAGCATTGTAATCAATGGTCCTAAGCAGGATATGACAGAAGAAGAGCTCTACAAAATTGACCAGTTCATTATGCGTGGCGGAAACGTTTTGTTCCTTGTAGATCCTTTACAGGAAACACAGACAAACAATTCCTTCTACGGTCAGCAGACTACTTATGTAGAAAACGATGTAAATATTACAAGACTTCTTGATAAATACGGCGTATCAATTTCAAAGAAATATGTAATGGATACTCAGTGTTGTGAAACATATCATAACAACTACGGAATCCTTGAGCTTTACTGGGCTCCACTTTTGCAGAAAGAACAGCTCAACAACAAGAGTCCAATTACAAGCAATCTTGGAAACGTAATCATGCTTCAGAGTGCTCCTTTGGAAATCAAAGAAACTGCTGGAGTAAAATCTACTGTTCTTGTTGAATCAAGTGCAAAGGCTTGGACAGAGCAGGCAGACGGACTTATGCTTAATCCTCTTATGCTCGCTCCTCCAGAAGATTCAAAGGCTCTTGGAACAAAGCAGCTCATGGTTCTTCTTGAAGGTGAATTCAGCAGTGCATTTGACGAAGCTCCTGTTTCTACAGAAAAGCAGGAAGAAGGCGAGGGTGATTATTCAATTTCAACACACCTTTCAAAGAGCAAACAGCCTGGTAAGATTATAGTAGCAGGTACTTCAATGATTACAACTCCTCAGGTATTTACAGAGGATGCTTCTCAGGGAATTGCGCTCCTTCTTATTAATGCAGTTGATTATTTGAACGGCAACGAAGAACTTTGTAGAATGCGTACTAAGGGTGTAACAATCAACGTTCTTAATACACAGTCAAAGGCAAAGGTAACCTTCTTCCAGCTGTTGAACGAATATGGTCTTGCAATTTTTGTTGTTATTGCAGGTCTTATTGTTTGGCGTCTTAGAATTAAGCGTAAGGCAAGAATCAACAGACTCTATAATCCTGATGATGATCGTTTTATAGAAAATGACAAAAAAAGTGAGGCAGACAAATGAAAACAAGAAAGATAGTTTTAATTGCAGCCGACGTAATTCTGCTGATTGTCGGAATTGTACAGATAATTTTGAATTCTAGAAGCACTGTAAAATCATTTACTTTTACAGAAAGCCCAGACAAGATTTTAATCGAAAAGAGCGATGGAAACCTCACTATTGTAAGTGAAGATGGAAAGTGGGTTATCAACAATGAAAAGTTTGAAGCTGTAGAATCTAATATTGATTCAATGATTGAATACGCACAGGATATCAAGGCTTTGGACAAGGTAGCAAGTCTTTCAAATGCGGCTTCTATTGCAAAGTATGAATTTGACGACGCTAATGCAGTAAAGGTAACAATGAGTGCTGGCGACAAAGTTCTTAGAACCTTTACTCTTGGAAAAGATGCTTCTACAGGTATTCAGTGTTATGCAACAGTAAATGGCGCAAATGATATTTACCTTGTAGACGGTGACTATCGCAATATCTTTGATAGAACTGTTGATCAGGTTCGCAGCAAGACAGTTTATTCTGTTCAGTCTGTAGATATTTCTTCTGTTTCTGTTACACGTGCAGGCGAAGAAACCTGGGCTGTTTCAAGAACTGGTGATGCTGAAAATCTTGTATGGAATGTTTCTGGCTCAAATATCACTCTTGATGCAAACAAGGCTGCTGAATGGCTCAATTCTTTCAATGCACTTACTACAACAAAGTGGCATGGAAAAACTGATGATATTGGTGGCGAGCCTTATATAGCAGTTCAGGTTGGAACTACAACAGGTGTTATCACTGTAGAAACATATATTGTTCCTGCAGATCCAGAGAATCAGGGTTCTTCAAACCTTTATTATGCAAAGTGTAATAAATCACCTTACTGGTTTGAAATTCCTTCTTACAACATGTCTAAGTTCCAGAAGACACCGGAAGATTTGCAGAAATGATTAAGCTAGTTGTGTTCCTTGGGAACTACGGAAGAGAATACGAAAAGACTCGTCATAATGTTGCCTGGTATTTTGAGGATTCACTTCCGTTTGCCTCACGCCTTAGCTGGCAGAGCAAGTTCAAAGGTGAGATTGCTTCTTGTACACCTCAGGAGCTTGCTCAATGGGCATGCGATTACAAGATTTGTACTAAAAAAGACGGATCTCCTGTTCTTGTTCCCGAGGACGCACCTGCACATATTTGCTTTTTAAAACCAATGACATATATGAATCTGAGCGGGGAGAGTATAATCGAAGCCGCCGGATTCTATAAAATCCTGCCCGAAGAAATTCTTGTTGTTCATGATGAGCTTGAGCTTGCACAGGGTTTTGTGAGCCTTAAATGGAGCGGTGGCCTTGGCGGTCACAACGGACTTCGTTCAACAAAAGCAGTTCTTAATACTCCTGATTTCTGGAGATTGCGATTTGGAATTGGAAGACCCGAAAATCCAAACATCGGTGTTGCAGATTATGTTTTGAGCCGCTTTACCGAAGAGCAGCAGGAAATTATGCAGAATGTCTTCAGTCAGACAAACCTTCTTTTAGTGAAGCTGCTGTTGAGCAAGGACCCGCAGTCACTTATTCAAGCCTGGGGAAAGAAGAAATTAGTTTAGTGGGGTCCCTGAGTTTATCGAAGGGCCGAGGCAATTGCCTTCGCTGCATTTTCCCCGTCCATTGCGCTTGAAACAATTCCACCGGCATAACCGCTTCCTTCTCCTGCAGGATACAATCCTTTAATTCCATCACATTCAAAGGTCTCTTTATTGCGTAATATGCGGACTGGTGTACTTGTGCGAGTTTCCGGGGCAATCATAAGGGCTTGTGGGCATATAAACCCTTTCATGTTTTTATCTATCTGTCTTATTCCCTGGGCAAGGCTCTTTGCAATTAAAGGAGGCATCCATTGGTGCAAAGGCGAACTTACAATACCAGGTGTATAGCTTGTAACAGGAAGCTTTTCTGGCGTAGTTTTGCGTCCGGCAAGGAAATCTGTCAAAAGCTGAGCAGGGGCTGCCTGTCCGTTTCCGTTGAGCTTTGCATCATGTTCGATTTTTGTGCGGAACAGGAGGCCTGCAAGTGCCGGCGAGCCTGCCTTCTTTGCCTCTGCTTCATATTCCTGAGGAATATCTTCCGGTCTGATTTCTACAACAATTGCGGCATTTGACCATTTAGAGTTTCTGGCTGCAGCAGACATTCCGTTTACAACAATTTCATCCGGGCCGCTTGCAGAAGGAACTACAAAGCCGCCAGGGCACATACAGAAGGAATAAACTCCACGACCATCAACCTGAGTTGTAACTCTGTATTCAGCCGCTCCAAGATTCTGTGAGCCTTTTTCATTCTGCTTTCCGTGATACTGAAGCTGGTCAATTATCTGGCGGGGATGTTCAACTCTTACGCCCATTGCAAAAGTCTTTGCCTCAAGAACCTGTGGTGCAGTGCGTGCCAAAAGCATATAAATGTCTGTAGCAGAATGCCCCGTTGCAAGAAGAACTGCATCAGCGCACAGCGTGGTCCCTGAAGAACTGCATGCGGTCCCTGAAGAACTGCATGCGGTCCCTGAGCCTGTCGAAGGGCCACTTTCACAAACAACCCCTTTCACCCGGCCATCTTCAACAATAAAATCTGTACACTTAGTATTAAAATGAACCTCACCGCCAAGCTCTATGATTTTGTCGCGCATGGCATTTATAATTTTTGGAAGCCTGTCTGTTCCAATGTGAGGATGTGCGTCTGTAAGGATTTTTTCATCGGCACCAAACGCATGAAAGATCTGAAGGATTGAGCTTATGTCACCGCGCTTGTTTGAACGAGTGTAAAGCTTTCCGTCAGAAAAAGTGCCGGCTCCACCTTCTCCAAAGCAATAGTTACTTTCAGGGTTTACAAAATCCTCTTTGCTTATTAGTGCAATATCCTTTCGTCTTTGCTGAGTGTCTGGACCGCGTTCAATAATCACAGGCTTTATTCCGTATTCCAGAAGCTTAAGAGCTCCAAAAAGTCCCGCAGGCCCTGCGCCAATAATCACAACTGTATGTTTACCATCAGCCTTTTTCCAAACAGGAAGCTTGCTTTCTAAAGCAGGAGGCTCTTCATCAATATAAACATCATATCTCATGTGGAGCTTTACCTGACCGTGGCGTGCATCAACAGAGCGTTTGCAAAAAACAAGCTTATATTTGCTGCCACGATTTTTCAGCTGCGATAAAACAATCTTTTCAATGAGTTTGGTGTTTGATTCCTGTTCGGGCTTTATGGTTATTGTAACAGTCTCTTTCATAGTTGGTTTTTAAAATATAAACTTTTTGTTTACCTTTGTAAATCTTATGTTATAATTGTAATAAGGAAAAAACTATGAAAAAACTTCTTCTATTTATGGCGATTATTTGCCTTGCGTTGCCAATTTTTGCAGCGCCAAAGCCTCAGTATGTCGCAATAGACCCTGCTCCTCTTAAAGCAAAGCCTGCGGCGTCATCTAAGAAAGTTGGTTCAGCAGAATATGCTTCTGCTGTAATAGTTGTAAAAACAGAAAAATCCTGGGTTTATGTTCAACTCGTAGATGATAAAAGTGTAGAAGGATGGTTACCAGCTTCTGCACTTACTTCAAAAAAGATCAAGGATAAATCAAGCGCAACTTCTGCAAATGCCGATGAAATTGCTCTTGCCGGAAAGGGATTCAATTCTACAATAGAAGCTGTTTACGCAGAACAGTATTCAATGAACTTTGATATTGTAGATTACATTGAAACCTTAGGTGCAGGTGAATCAGAAGCAATTGCCTTTGCCAAAGCAGGACAGCTTAACGACGGAGGTGCAGAAGAATGAAACGTATACATTCATCAATAATTTTAGGTATTTCTGCCGCATTAATTTTTGCCGGATTCACATCGTGCGTATCTTTACCTATGCCGGAAGCTGAAGGTGGTGGCTTCAGCACAGAGATGGCTGTTCTTGGCGCAATTACATCAAGCGTTGAATCAATCGAAAAAGCTTCAGAAACAATCACTCCAGAAGAAGAATACTATATTGGTCGTTCAGTTGCTGCATCAATTGCAACACAGTTCCCGGTAGATCAGGGAAGCGCTCAGATGACAACTTATCTGAACCGCATCTGCGAAACTTTGGTAATGAATTCAGACAAGCCATATCTTTTCAAGGGCTACTATGTTGTAATTCTTGATACAGATGAAATAAACGCAATGGCAACTCCAGGTGGTCACATCTTTGTTAGCCGTGGTTTGATTGACTGTACAACTTCAGAGGATGCTCTTGCTGCTGTATTGGCTCACGAGGTTGCACACGTTCAGCTTGGACACAGTGTTTCTGCAATTAAAGCAAGTCGTGTTCGTTCTGCAGTTTCTTCTACAACAAAGGCTGTTGCCGTTACAAGTATTGCTGTTGCAAATGAACGTGCTGGTGCTTATGGCGTAAAACTTTCAGACAAAGAAATGGAGAAAGTTATGCAGGCCGTAGACACCTTCAGCGATATGTCTAACGAAGTTGTAAAAACTCTTGTAAATACTGGTTTCTCAAAAGAGCAGGAATTCGAAGCAGATAAGACTGCTTTGTACATCTTGCAGAGCGCTGGCTACGATCCTTATGCAATGCTCGATATGCTCGCTCAGATTGATGAATCTCCAAGCAATTCAGGCTGGGGTTCTACACATCCTTCACCAAAAGATAGAATTAAAAAGGTCAACAAAGAACTTGCTGCTATGGCAAAGGCCGGAACTATCGAAAAGGGTGGTAAGGAAGTTCGCAAAGAACGCTTCGATGTAGAATACGAAGATTACAAAATTTTTGAGATAAACTAATGAAACATAAGAACAACAAACTTTGGTTCCGCTCCGTAATTGTAGCGCTATTCTGTTTTATAATAACAATGGTGCTGCAACTTACGGGAGTGTTCTCGTTTTTTGAAAATAAGACTTATGACCGGCGAATGATTTTTGCGTCTAAATACAAAACTGCCTGCGACGATATTTCTTTTATTATTGTTGATCAGGCTAGTATTGACTGGGCAAAAGAAAATTACGGCTGGGGATGGCCTTGGCCACGTGAAGCTTATGCAAGAATGATTGACTTTATAAGTGCCGGAAAAGCCAAGTCTGTTGCTTTTGATATTTTGTATACAGAGCCTTCTGTTTACGGAGATGCAGATGATGCGGCTCTTGCCTATGCACAGGAATACAGCGGGCTTGTAATTCAACCTATAAATGTTCTTGTAGATTATCAGAATGGAACAGCTGTAGGTCAACCACCAGTTCCAAAAATTAAAAATACTGCTGCTATGCTGGGTGCTGTTGTAAGTGACAAAGATGATGATGATATTATCCGTCGCGGACGACTTGAGTATGAGTTTGAAGGACAGATTTATCCAACACTTGGAACAGCGCCAATTTATATGGAAGGCGCACAGGATGAATTGAATAAAGTTCCTCGTTTAAAGGACGGTACAGTTCTTTTACGTTATCAGCGTGATATTGATGAATACCATCCCTACAGCGCTTACGATATTCTTTTTAGCAACGACATTTATGGTGGCTTAGTAGAACCAACCGATGATGATTTTTATTATGAACCAGATGAATTTGAAGATAAGTATGTATTTGTAGCTTATTACGCACCAGGCCTTTACGATATTTGTTCTACACCAGTTTCTCAGGTTTTTCCTGGAGTTGGTGTTCACATTACAACGCTTGATAATTTCCTGACTGGTAAGTTTTTACGAAAGGCTCCCGAATTTATAGCCTATCTTTGGATTCTTGTGCTTTCTGTTTTGGGTTCTATTTTTGTAGGTTTTGCAACAACCCGTAATTCTCAAAAGACTACTGTTATATTTATGGCAGTGGGATTTGTTTTAGGTCTTACACTTGCAATTACTATTCCTTATCTTTTATTTGCAAAAGGAATCTGGCTTCTGCTTGTTGCTCCTTTTGTAGCCTTTTTGCTTTCTTTTATAATTTGTGTAGTGTTGAGTCTTTCGGTAGAAGGTAAGCAAAAACGATTCATTAAATCGGCATTCAGCCAGTGTCTTAGTAAAGATGTTGTAAATCAGATTATGAATGATCCGTCATCGTTTACTCTTGGTGGTAAAAACTTCCAGATGACAGCAATCTTTACAGATATCCAGAAGTTCTCTTCCTTCAGTGAGCTTTTAACAGCGTCTCAGCTTGGTAGTCTTTTAAATTACTACCTCACAAAAATGTCTGATATTATCATTGATGAGCATGGAACAGTAGATAAATACGAAGGTGATGCTATTGTTGCGCTTGTAGGTGCTCCTGTAGAAATGACAGACCATGCAAGCCGTGCGTGTGCAGCCGCTATAAAGATGAAAAAAGCTGAAGTTGTAATGAACAAGGAAATCCTTGAAATTGCAGCAGGCGAAAAACCAGCCACAATGGAACAGGATTTGTACGATGCCTTTAAGATTATGGTTGCAAATAAAAAGACAATCTTTACACGCATTGGTATGAACTCTGGCGAAATGATTGCCGGCTACTTTGGTTCCGAAAATAAAAAGAACTACACAATGATGGGAAACAACGTAAACCTTGCAAGCCGTCTTGAAGGTGTAAATAAGCAGTATCATACAAACGGTATTCTTATTAGTGCCGCAACTCGCGATTTACTTGGTGACGAATTTGTTGTTCGAAGTCTTGACCGCGTTCGTGTAGTAAATGTAAATACACCGCTTCGTCTTTATGAATTGCTCGAAACAAAACAGGAAGCTACTCCTGAGCTTTTAAAATATGTTGAAGCTTGGGAAAAGGCTTTTGCAGATTTTGAAGCAAAGGATTATAAGAGTGCTGCCGAACAGTTCCAGACTCTTGCCGCACAAAATGAATCAGATAACGTTGTGCGTTACTACCTTGACCTGCTCAATGATTTCTTCTTAAAAGGAAAGTATCCTGTTGCCGCTGATGATGTTGGCGTAGAGTATAATCCAGAGGATAGTGTATTTAAGTTATTGCAGAAATGACCCTTCGACATGCTCAGGGACCCCGGGGTTGCTGAGCTTGTCGAAGCACGCCCTACAATCCTCTTGCCCAGGCGTATGTACTTAAATATGGGTCTGGGCGGATAGGATCTTTTGTAGACCAGACTTCTTTTATCTGGCCCTCTTCAGTGATTTTTCCAACTCGTACAACCTTATTCAAATGCTGATTTGAGCCTTCAATTGTAACATAGCCTTCAGGACCAATATAACTAAGATTCTTACTTGCAATTCTAACTGCTTCTATATCGAAGGAACCGGCTTTTTCGCAGGCTGCGGCCCAAAGATAAATTGCAAGATATCCTGCTTCCATTGGGTCTCCAACATGCTTTTTTCTACCGTAAGTTTCTTTATATTTCTGTACAAATTTTTTGTTTGCGCTTGTATCAAGAGTTTCAAAATAATTCCATGAAACATACTGACCTTCAAGGAATTCAGGTCCAATTTCATTAATTTCGTTTTCGGCAATAGAAAAGCTCATGATAGGGAAGTCATCAGCACTAAGACCGGAATTATGAAACTGAATGAAGAACGATACGTTTGAATTACCATTGAGTGTATTAATGATAACATCAGGCTTAAGGTCCTGAATCTCTTTAATTATGAGCTGGAAACGGTCTTCATCCATGTCTACATATTGTTCACCAACAACTTCACCACCAAGCTCTTTGAGTTGAGCCTTAATAATTTTGTTAGTAATCTGTGGGAAAATATAGTCGCTTCCAAGAAGATAAAATTTCTTTCCAAAATTTTCGAAACAGTAATCAACAGCCGGAACAACCTGCTGGTTAGGGCAGGCTCCCATATACATAATATTAGGACTTGCTTCCATGCCTTCATACTGAACAGGATACCACAACAGGTTGTAGTACTCTTCTACAATATTCTTTACAGCCTTACGTGAATCAGAAGTCCAGCAGCCAAAAATAGAAACAACTTCGTCTTTTTCTATGAGCTTACGTGCCTTGTCTGCAAAATCACGAAAATCACTGTCGCCGTTTTCCTGAATTGCTTCAATCTTACAACCAAGAACTCCGCCTGCAGCGTTTATTTCTTCAATAGCCATAAGCTCTGCATTTAGAACAGATGTTTCACTAAAAGCCATGGAACCGGTTGTAGAATGAAGAAGTCCAATTTTTACAACACGTTCATTGTCTGTTTTGCAGGAGGTTCCCAAAAGAGAAACTGTAATTGCGGCAGCTATAAAAAATGATTTGCAAATAAAATCACGCTTTTTTATCATAATCAATTCCTGGTATGCTACTGTATAACTTCAAAGGTCTTCATAAGGCCTTTACCTTTAATCTTACATTCAATTGGTTCACTGAATTCAAAGCCTTCACCCTGAAGGCGGTTCCATAATTCTTCTGTAATTCTTATGGCTCCTGGATTAGCGGCAGTTTCCATACGGCTTGCAACGTTTACAGTGTCGCCCCAAACATCATAAATGAATTTATGAGTTCCAATTACACCGGCAGTTACAGGTCCGCAGTTAAGACCAATTCTTATATTAAACTGAATCTTTGCAGTTTCGTTGTATTTTGCAAGATCCTGGTACATTCCCTTTGCAAAGTTAATCATGATTTTTGCATGATCTTCATTTGCTTCTGGAACACCGCAGGCAGCCATGTAGGCATCTCCAATTGTCTTGATTTTTTCTACGCCCATCTGCTTTGCTCTTTCATCAAACATACTGAACAATTCATTAAGAGCAGTAACAATTTCTTTAGCAGTGTGTCCGCTCGAAACCTTTGTAAAGCCTACGATATCAGAGAAGAGCAGAGTAACATTTTCAAAGTTTTCTCCGAAAGATTTATTACCTGTAGTTTCCTTGAGCTTGTCTGCAATCTTATCTGGAAGAATAGAACGAAGAAGATTATCAGACTTGATTTTCTCCTGTTCCAAAGCAGCAGTTCTTACTTTTACAAGAGCTTCAAGGCGAAGGTTTTCCTTCATAATTCGTTTTTCACGCTGATAGAAATAGAAAATACCACTACCAACAAGAACAATCAAAAGAACAACCCAGAAGCCTGCACGCTGGTAAATATATGGGCGCTGGAAGAAGAACATCATTTCGTCATGATTTGATTGAATTCCGTTTCCGTTGATTGCGTAAACATTGAATGAATGCTTTCCAGGAGAAAGGTTTGTGTAAGAAACAACACGATTCATATCTGGAGCAGTGTAATCAGATTCAAAGCCTGTAAGCATATGCTGGAACATAATTCGTTCAGGAGCATCAAAACTGATTCCTGTGAATTTAATATCAATACGCTTTGTACCTGGCTTAAGGTAAATCATTTCTCCGGTATTTTTATGCTCTACAGAATCAACTATAATTGTCTGAATATGAACAAGTGGAATAACATTATTATCCTGAGTTCTTGCAGGGTCATAAATTGCAATTCCATCAACCATTGTAAACCAAAGGCGGTCATGTGAATCTATAATTGAACGTGCAGTTGAGCTGGGACCATCGGAATCAAGACCATCGTTCTTGCTGAAGTATTTTGCATTTACAGTACGCTGCTTGTTCGAAAGGAAGTTAGACAAATCACTGTTCGAAATCATAGCGATTCCGTGATTGTTTGTAATCCATGCGTTATTGTTAATATCAAAAAGAATCTGGAATACAGAGTTTGTACCAAGACCTGTTTCTGAATTAAGAGTAGTACATTTGAAACGCAATCCTTTTTCAGGGTTAAAATCCTCTATGCGGGTAATACCGCTACCTGTACAAATCCAGTAATTACCTTTTTCATCCTGCGAGATTTTGAAAATTACGTTTCCGGCAATTCCATAAGTAGAGGTGAGGTGTGAGAAGATTTTCTCGTCCTTCATTAAATAGATACCACCGCCATCTGTACCAATCCAGATAACTCCATGAGTATCTTTATAAACGGCCATTACATATTCTGTTTCAAGTCCTTCGGCCTGCTTAAAGTTTGTGATTGTACCATCAGGGTGGATAATGCTAAGACCTGTAGTTGTACCAACATAATATTCCTGAGGAGAAGTTTCAATAGCAACACGAACTTTGTTACCAACAAGGCCTTCATCTGTAGACCAGTATTTTATATTTTTTCCATCGTATAAAATCTGACCAGGAGCAGTATAACAGCTTACAAGGATTTTATTGTCGGAAGTAACTTCAACGTGACGAACACGCAGTCCCTTTGTGTAGCGTGTAAGCATATTTTCTTCAAGCTCATCTTCCTTGTAGCAGAAAACTCCATTATCTGTTCCAGCCCAAACGCGACCATCCTTATCTTCATCAAGAGAATTTACAGTAAGGTTCAAACGGCTCAGCTTGAATTTTCCGTGAGTCATTTTACCAATACCGTTTCGGTCTGTTGCAAACCAGATATTGTCCTCGCGGTCCTGTATAATTCTATTAATGTTTGAATTTGCAAGTTCTGGTGTGCCCTGGTATTGAATAAACTCTTTGTTGTTATATACAACAAGTCCCTTTTCTGTACCAAACCAGATGTTTCCATTTTTGTCTTCAAGAATTGAACAGGTTGGAACACTATCAAGGATTGTGTTTGTTTTAATTATTTTTGCAACGCCTTTTTTCATCTGGATAAGACCCTGATCTCCAAGACCAATCCAGAAAGTATCGCGTGAATCCTGGTAAATTGAAGTTGCAAAGTATCGGCCGAACTGTTCAAACTCAAGAAGTGGACGGAAAACTCCATTTACAAAAAGGAAAAGACCATTTTCGTTTGAAATAGTAAGCCATATTCGGCCAACAGAATCACAAAAGATGTGGGAAGCAATAACACCACTCGCAGTAGTTCCCGGTGCAAACTGCGGAGTAATAAGGTGGCCTTCTGGAGTAAGATAAACAACACCACCGGCAGTTCCAATCCAGATATTACCTTCCTGATCTTCTTCAAGGGCACGAATTGAGTTATTAGGAAGGCCTTCTTCTATAGTATATGTTGTTGATTCTTTGCCCGAGATTTTATGAAGACCTTCGTCGTTAGAACCAAGCCACAGGTTCCCGCGTGAATCCTGCAAAATAACGCGAACCGAAACAAAGTTATAGTTTCTGTCTATAGCTCTATTAAGTGGAGTGAATTCAACGCCGTCAAAGGTAACAAGACCCTCGTAGGTACCAATATTTATATATCCGTCTGATGTCTGGTAAATGTCGTTAGCAGTAGTCCCCGAAAGTCCTCCAAAAGAACTCCAGGATTGATAAACATAATTATCAAAGAAACTATTCTGAGCAAAAACAGGCAAGAAAATGAGAAATAATATAAACTTTAAGAGAAGAAACTTTTTTCTCATAATATTATATTATCTCTCAATTCAAGAAGAAAAGCAAATGAAATTTGAAACCGCAGGTAGTCAGTTAGTCACTAAGGTTAATCTTAAAGAAGTCAATTTCGCCTTCACTGATATATGCTTCAAATGCCTCTGAAACAGAATAAGCTGTGTCTTCTGTTTCGTTGCCTCCAGAGGTTTCTCCGAAGTTAATAATTGCTATTTGTTCCTGGGCACTTATAGAACTATCGTTATATGTAAATTCCTTCTTTGTAGCATCAAATGAAACGGTGTAGAACAATTCTGTTGTATCGTCAAGTTCACCATCGGTTGTTGCACCACTAAATACCAGTATATAAGAATCATTATTCTTAAATCTAGGAACATTAATTTTTGTTGTCATATTATGTGATACTGTGAAGAATTGATTATTTCCATCAGGATAGATAATAAATCCGTTCAAGGCTGCTTTAGTGTTATACACTTGACTACTTGCTGCAATTGTAAATGTAGCATTTCCAGAATAAACTCTTAATGGAATATAATCTTCCCAGGTTCTTGTTAAACTGTGAACATTTACAATTATTTTGGTATCTATATAAGCATCTGAGAAATCCTTTACTCTAACTCTGATTTTTCTTTGTAGAGTTTTTCCTGCTTTAAGAGTTGGAATTGTAAATGCATTAGGGTTTGGAATTCCATCGGTAGAATCAACTCCTTCAATAGAAATAATAGAATCGTCAACAGATTTAATCTCAAGAACAGATGCATTTGTTTGTATATCACCAATATTTTTAATGTATACAGTCATAATGTAAGACTCGTCTGAATACATATAACCATTTGTTTTTTGTGCTTCGTCAATGTATCCCGAAACTTTAAGAACAGGATCGTCGTCTTCTACAATAGGAATAGCACCCATGTAAGAACCATCATTTTCAATCTTAAGATTTTCTACAGTAATTTTCTTTGAGTCGCTAACCTGAATAGTTACTGTCTGAATGTCTCCTTGAATTGGAGCTTTAAGCGAAACATTTCCTTCTGCGTCTGTAGTTCCTTCATCTTCATAAGAAGCAAAGCGAGTTGATGTACCTTTTACTTTAAGGCCAGATTTTCCTTCTGTTGAAGCAGCTGCTCTTCCTATAGTATCAGAGAAACCAACGACTTTAAGAGAGTAATTTAAGTCAGTTCCACCTTTTCTGTAGAACGGAATAACGGCATCGCCGATTTTTGCTTCCATTACATTTCTGGTTTTCTTTGTTAATGAAGTAACTCCGTCAATTGAACCATTAATCTTCAAAACTGTGTCTGTAGAAGAGCCGAGAATTGTATATTTAGTATTACCTACAGTAATAGAACTTTCATCAATAATAATTTCGGTTCCTTTATCCATTCTTACCCATGTTCCCCAGAAATACTGTTTTGCATTACCTTCAACTGGTTTTGTAACAATTATGCTACAGGTTGCACAAGCAGAATCATCTGAAGATTTTACGCTTAAAACACAAGAGCCTTCAGTAAGTGCATTAATAACGCATTTTGAAGAATCCTGCTCATCAGGGGAAAGAGAAATAATTGTAGAACTTGCACTCCATTCAAGAGGGTTGCTTGGATTTGAAGGAGTAGTAACTACTTGAATAGAAAGAGAATCGCCTCGTGTTATTCTATATGTTTCAGAAGTGAACTGGATATCTGTTATGGCAATATGTGTTTTATTCGAAACAGTTACGTAGCAGGTTGCATACTTACTAGGATTATCCTTTGAAGTTGCAGTTATAACAGCAGTTCCGCTTGAAACTCCTGTTACAACACCTTTAGAAACAGTAGCAACGGATTTGTTGCTAGAAGACCAGGAAACAGGGTCTGTAACTGTATAACCATATTTATCAAAAGATGTAGCCGAAAGATGATAACTTTCGTTTTTATCTAATGAAAGACTTGTTTGAGAAAGAGTGATTGTATTTGTTTGATATTTTGGTGTGAAATTATCTTTTATATTAACTGTACAGGATGCCTTTATAGAAGGATCAGCCTTTGAAGTTACCGTTAGTTCTGCAGTTCCTTCGTCAACAGGGTTTATTACAACATATCCGGCATAGTCCGAAACTGTAGAAGCAGTGAAAACAGTTTCATCAGAAGATTTTACAGTAACAGCACCACCATAAGGATATCCGTCAAATGAATAAAGATAATAATACAAGTTGTAACTGCTGTCTGTGTAAACTGTGATATTTGTTTTTTCAAGTTTCATGTATGAAATTTTATGGGAATAGAACTTATCTTTTATAACTGTAAAAGTAAGTGTATAACCAGAATAATAAGAATGACTGTCTTTTGCATTTACAGAGATTGAAGCTGTGCCTGCAGACACGGCTGTTATTTTTCCATTTTGTCCAACAGAAAGAACTGAATTGTCGCTGGAAATAATTCTAAAAAGATCCCATGCACCAGTTTCCGAAACTAAATAACCATAATCTTGATTGGCATATTGATAATACCAGTCAAGATATATAACATCACCTTCCAATAGTTCGTCAGAAGTAAAGTAAGAATTGTCGATTACATATTCAATCTGCCCTGATGGGTCTACAAACAAATCATCAAAATCTATACAGCTACTGAAAAGCACTGTCAAAGAAATTAAAGCAACAAAAAATCCCCAAAATTTATTCTTTTTCATACAAATCTCCACAAGACGCATTTAATCAGATATATTTTAAATGCACACTTTCTGACTGTCAACCTTTATATTGTTTAAACAGACGAGAGAGGGTTTTGTAACAAAGGAAATAATCTAGTCTTTTTCGTTGCCAAGTAAATCGGCGCTTACGTAATGATATTCCCAATCAGACTGAAGCTGGACAACATATGTTCCAATGAGGTTTGGAATAATTGCATTTATGTCGCTGTATTTTGTAAAGCTTGTATTTTCCCACAGAATTTCATCTGATGATTTATCGAAGGCAACAATTATTGGCAAAGGGTTTTTAGATTCATCAAAAGAATCACTTGCTTTTCCTGCAACAATAATTTTATTCTGGTAGCAGCAGAGTTGTGTAAAATAGCAATAACTTCTGTTTGTAGAATAGGTCAAATATTTAACAGGATCTTTTCCGTCATCAGCCATTTTTTTAGAAATATAGCAGCCTTTTAGGAGTTTTCCAGTATCGGCATATTCACCGCATGCATACCAGTTATTGTTTGAACCATCTATGCCGAAGAACAAGACTCTATCGCAGGAATAAACTTCCTGATTATCTGAAAGGTCCGATGGATTGAATTTATAAATGATTCCTTTGTGTGACAATTCGTTATAGGATATATCCCAATTGTCATAACCGCAAACATAAAAGTCTGTGCCATCGTACCAGACAGATGTGAACATTGTTTCAATTTCTTTTGAATTGTCTGTGAAAGCTGATGAAACAAATGATGATAGAGAAAGGTTTTCAGAAGAAATATCAAGAATTCCGAAATAACGGTGCATCTGTGCCCGATTATTACGCCTTACAGCACCAGCAATTGCAATTTTTCCTTCCTTTGTGTAAATGAATTTATTCTTGCTGTTTGCTCTGAAAAGCATTTCTTCTGGAAATTCAAAAGTCCAGTCTTTTAATTCCTGTTTATCAAAATCAATGCACGAAATAAACTGAACCGAATATTTTTCGTTATCTGTTTTATCTTTATAAACATTTTCTAAAAGCATTACAATTGATTTGTCATCAGTTTGAACAAAATCGAGTACCGCACTGCTTAAAAGAGGATCCTCTTCGTGCTGGATTTTGAATGTATACAATGTACTTTCGGAATTATATTTATCTAATATTTTATAGCCAATATAAGTTGGATCTTTGGCTGAAGTTCCCATTATAAGATTGCTTCCGTCATTACTAACAGAATTACGCAAAATACAAGGATAATCCGGATCAAATGAATTTTCAGTGAAGCTCCAGATTTGCTTGTTTATATCTATATCAAAAGGTGAAATTGTTTTTAAAGAAGAATATAAAGAATTATCATTCTTATTTGTTACAGTAATAGAATAGATTTTTCCTTCTTCAAAAGAAAGCATATTAGATGGTAAATTATAATTATCTCCATCTGTTGTTGTTATTTTGAAAGATGAAAAATTTGAAAAGTATTCATATTTGATTTCATATACTCCTTTTTTTTCAGGAGTAAGAATTGTTGTTGTTTTGCCTTCATCAGTATAAAGTTCTGCACTGCCTTGCTTGAAAACAATGCTATTTCTGCTTCTGTTTTCCAGAAGAATATAACAATTTTTTGTAGACATCGACAAAGGTGTCTTTATTTTGTAGGTTTCAGGGTCTTCTTTTTTAGGTACTGTCACAATATACGATTCATTTGCATACCAGGGAATATCAATACCTAAGTCTACATAATAAGTGATATAAAAAACAGATTCTCCACTTACAGAAATAGAATTTGTAGAAATGGTTTTTGATTCGCCACTTTTTAAAATACAAACCTGATTTTCTCTTAATGAATCATCAAATATTTTTGTTGTGAAAATGGAATCGTTTTGTAAAACAACGGACGATAATTCTTCTTCAGTCTGATTATCGTCCGTATTTTCTTCACGCTGTTTTTTTCCTTTACCTCCAGTGTCAATGATACAAGAGGTAAAGAAAAACAGTGTAAGAAATATTAAGAAAGAAAAATTCTTCATTGTTTATTTATAGAATTCATCAGCAGAATTTGTTGTTACAGACCAAACTACAGGATTTGTTTCCTTATCGTCTTCTTTATTTGCTTCAACAGTAACAATATAAACTTTTCCTTTTTCAAGAGTAATAGATTCTGTACAATTCTGAGCACCAGTCCATGCAGTTGAACGTACATTCAATGTAGTTGTTTTTGTCCCTGCTGTAAATGCTGTAAAGTATGCTGTTACACCATTTGCCAATGTATAATCATCAGCAGTAATACCAGCATCAGTAAGCTGAACCTGACCATTGTAAACACGAACTGTTTTACCAGAGTTGTTGATAAATTGAACAGTTGGAGCTAAGTCATCATATTCTTTATCAGAAGTTCCATTTAAATCAGTTGTAAAAGTATCCAGGTTATAGAAACTTGCTTCATCATTTTCTGCCATAGAGGTTTTTTCAGCAACAGCAATAATGTTATTATTATATTTCAGTTCCTTTCTATAAACGATTTTATAAGGGTATGAAGCATTCTTCTGAACAGGAATAGAAACTCGTTTAGCATTTGGTGATATTACAGCATATGTGTCACCTGAATTATCAACATTTTCAATAGATACCCAGTAGTTTGTGTTATTGTTGAAAATCCATGTTGCACCACCAGTAAGATCTTTTGGAGAAACACTTACAGTATAAGCCTGAGTGTCTGAATAATAAGCCATTTTGTTTGTTTGTGTAGCAAGAGCGGCGTCAGCTTCATATGCAGACTGTTGTACAGCTACGATGTTATAGAATTTTCCTGAAGCAAGCTTAACTTTTATATCACTACCTCCAGGAATTGTTCCAATATAATTTGCAGGAGCAACAGAATCTGTAAAGACAAGAACCTTGCTATTAACTTGGTTTTTCAATGTAAGAGTACCAGTGGAATCCTGCTTTCCATTAGGATAGTTATAAAAATCCTTATAGATTCCAGTTGCAGTAGACTTTCCGCTGTTTCCATTGTTAGTTGTTGTATTATCATTGTAGATACAACTTGTTAGTAATAAAGTTGCCAATAGAGCACTAAAGGCAAGAATTTTAGTTCCTAATTTTTTCATAAAAAATCTCCTCATTGTAGAATTTTTGTTCGCTTGATTTAATAACAAACAAACTTAGTAATTGATACAATATTTATATAACATTTTATCACATATTCGGAAAAATGCTAGTATTTAAAGAGGTGGAGATTTATTAGGACTTTTTACTCAACCGTAACCGATTTAGCAAGATTTCGTGGCTTGTCAGGGTCATTTCCGCGCTGAACGGCACAATAGTATGCGAAAAGCTGTGCTGGAATGATAGAAAGCATTGAAATGAATGATTCGTCGGTTTCCGGGATGGCAATTACGGTGTCGGCACTTTCGCCAAAGGAACCTGTCTGATCCTGTGTGATTACAAGAGTTGCAGCTCCTCGCGATTTTACCTCTACGATGTTGCTCTTAAGTTTATCAAAGAGGGCGCGGCTTGTGGCTGTTGCAACAACAAGTGTCATGCGGTCAATAAGGGCAATTGGTCCGTGCTTAAGTTCACCTGCTGCAAAGGCTTCTGAATGCATGTAGCTTACTTCCTTGAGCTTGAGCGCACATTCAAGACTTGTGGCACTGTCGAACTGACGACCAATATAGAAAACCTTTTCCTTATTAAAGTTGCGCGATGCAAATTTTTGAACATCAGCCTGATTATCAAGGATTTCCTGAGCTTTTGTTGGAACAGTTTCAAGTTCATCGAGCAGGCGGCGGAATTCATTATCATCAATTGTTCCGCGAAGATGTGCGGCCTTCAAAGCAAGAAGACACAAGCACATAAGCTGAGTTGTATATGCCTTTGTAGAAGCAACTGCAATTTCGGGGCCGGCCCAGGTGTAAATAACATCATCGGCTTCGCGGCTTACAGTTGAACCTACGCAGTTTGTAATTGCAATAATGCGGGCTCCTGCTTCCTTTGCAAGACGAAGGGCAGCAAGAGTGTCGGCAGTTTCACCAGACTGGCTTATTACAATAAAAATGTCGTTTTTATAAAGAATTGGGTCGCGGTAACGGAACTCGCTGGCAAAATCAACAACAACAGGAATGCGTGCAAGCTTTTCAAATGTATACTTTGCAACAGCACCTGCGTGATAAGCAGTTCCACAGGCAGTAATAACAATACGACCTGCATTTTTCCAGTCATCACCAAATTCTACTTCATCAAATTTTATGTCTACGTTTTTGTTGTTTTCTTTTACAAGACGTGGGCGCAAAGTGTCGTTCAAGGCCTTTGGCTGCTCGTAAATTTCCTTAAGCATAAAGTGGGCATAACCGCCTTTTTCTGCAGAAGAAATATCCCAGTCTACGTGGTAAGGCTCTTTAATTACCTTTTCACCTTCATCGGTGAACAGGTCTACGTGGTCATTGTAAAGTACTGCAAGCTCTTTCTGATCCAGGAAGAATACATCGCGTGTGTATTCAAGAACAGCAGGAACGTCACTTGCAATAAAGTTTTCGCCCTGTCCAAGACCAATAATAAGAGGGCTTTCTTTTCTGGCAGCAATCAGGCGGTCCGGATAATCCTTACAAACAACGCCAAGAGCATAACTTCCTTCAAGCTTATGAATAGCCTTAATAACTGCTGCAAAAATATCGGGATTCTGTTCGTAATAATAATTTACAAGGTGAGCTATAACTTCTGTATCTGTCTGGCTGCGGAAAACAATTCCCTGCGCCTGGAGCCAGCTCTTAAGCTCCATATAATTTTCTATAATTCCGTTGTGAACAATGGCAATGGAACCACTTACGTTTGTCTGAGGATGCGCATTTACATCGCTTGGTTCTCCGTGAGTAGCCCATCTTGTGTGTCCAATTCCAAGAGAGCCTTTTATAGTTTCGTCAGCAATTTTTTCTTCAAGAAATTTAAGCGCACCCTTTGCCTTGCGAACAACAATGTCTTCACCATCAAAAACTGCAATACCCGCACTGTCATAGCCACGGTATTCAAGCTTCTTCAAGGCATTAATAAGAACTGGTGTTGCTTCTTTTTCTCCAATATATCCAACGATTCCACACATGATAATTCTCCAAGATTTAAAAAAGACGGAATCCTCTTGAAAGAATTCCGTCCTTGCAATTCATAGATAAAATATAACGAAAATGAAGTTTTTTTTCTAGTAGATTTCCCCTATGACAGATTTACAGCTCTTTTAGCGCCTTATCAACAGCTTCTTTTACCTGCGAAACAACTTCATGGGTGATTGTGTCGTAAATACCTTGTGTTTTTTCATTTTCTTTGGCAGAAGGGATGAATAGTTCGTGGACATCAACTTCGAGTGCATTTGCAAGTTTAACCAGCG
>JAEEGL014508950.1_pt1 | contig 21426 bp, 20 predicted proteins | sample 9134231 | NCBI WGS metagenome assembly JAEEGL01 (sample SAMN16246548, study PRJNA631951) | gut metagenome | biome: gut microbiome; feature: rumen; material: fiber-attached | host: Bos | place: Iran: Karaj | collected 2018-10
GTGACCATGCAGATCGCATGATCGCCGTAGACGTTCATCATGTTACGGAAGTATTCCTCATTCCGCAGCGCCACCTTTTTACGCACTTCGGTATAATGCATGGCCTGGGCAAAGGCTGGAATATACTCCGGACCTTCCAGCACTTCAATGCCCTTATGCTCTGCTGCCCGGATGCATTTCATCGTTTTATGCTCGAGTTTCTCCCGGTAATCAGGCGCCACGGTCATGGCCGCGTTGAAGCGCGGCTGGGTGCTTTCCTCGATTTTTACGGTAAAGCCGCGGTGCACGGCCCCGAGCCGCTTCAGGGCATCAATGATATCCTGGTTCGTGTACGGGTGGTTTTCATGCCGCTGCCGGTAGTCATAGCATCTGGACATGACCGCCGGATCAAAACGTATGGCAATCGCCTTTTTCTGCCGTGCTGTCTTTTTCAGACCGGCAAAATAAAATTCCAGCAGTTCGCTGTTATGGTAATCCATGACCGGACCGCGGGGCAGATAGAACAGTGTTGTTCCCAGCGGCATCCGGCGGATCAGCACCAGCCCGGCTGCCACAATTTCACCGTCTTCCGTTACACTGGTAAGCATCCCCTGCCAGTTTGTCTTGATCTTCAGCCAGTCACTGCATTGGAACAGTGTATTCTGGTCTGATGCCATGACAAACCGGTCAAAACGCCTTTGATCAGTATCAGTATGAAATTCGTATGTCATATGAGTATTCTAACATCCCTCTTCAGTGAAATAAAAGCACCCCGCAGGGTGCCTGTTTTATCATGGTGACGCGTACGGGATTCGAACCCGTGAATGCCGCCTTGAGAGGGCGGTGTGTTAAGCCCCTTCACCAACGCGCCGTATAGAAGGAACTTTACGTTCCTTCTTCAGATTTGTCAAGCCGCCAGTGCTTTTTTCGCTGTATCAGCCAGCTCTTTGAACGCCTTTTCATCATGAATGGCGATTTCGCTGAGCATCTTCCGGTTGATGTTGATGCCGGCAACCTTCAGGCCGTGCATCAGCTTGGAATAGCTGAGATCGTTCAGTCTGGCTGCCGCGTTGATCCGGGCAATCCAGAGCTTTCTCATTTCCCGCTTCAGCTGCTTGCGGTCATTGTAGGAATACCGCTGCGAACGCATGACCTGTTCATGCGCTGTTCTGTACAGCAGATGCTTGCTGCCGAAATAACCCTTGGCAAGCTTCAGAACCTTTTTACGACGGTTTCTTGTCGGTGTGGATCCTTTTACTCTCATTTCCGTTCACCTCCCGATTAACCCTGCAGAAGCTGCTTGTCGCGCTTGAAGTCTGTCTTGTGAGCCAGGGTTGGCTTAGCCAGATGCTTTTTCTGCTTGTGTGTCTTGTTAGCCGCAAAATGCGAGATATAGTTGTGCTTTGTCTTCATTTCGCCTGTACCAGTCAACTTTACGCGCTTTGCGAAAGTCTTCTTGGTCTTCATGCGAATCTTCTTCGGCTTCTTTGCCTTCGCTTTCATCTTCTGTTCCTCCTCGTGCTGTTACTTCTTTTTCGGGGACAGCACGACCGACATCGTGTTGCCTTCCATACTCGGGGCTTTTTCCACATTTGCAATATCCGCAAGCTGTTCCATGAATTTCTTCATGACCTGCTCACCGACTTCCTTACGGGTAATCATACGGCCGCGGAAGCGCATATCGATTTTGACTTTCTGCCCTGATTCCAGCCATTTTCTGGACTGGTTCAGCTTGGTATCAAAGTCATGCTGATCAATGACCGGGGAAAGCCGCAGCGGTTTGATTTCCGTGACGTGCTGTTTCTTCTTCGCTTCCCTTGCTTTCTTCTGTTCAGCGAAGTGGAACTTGCCGTAATCCAGGATCTTACAGACCGGCGGCTTCGCGTTCGGAGCCACACAGTACAGGTCAAGATTCTGATCATATGCCAGTTCAAGGGCTTCACGGCGCATCATAACGCCCAGCTGTTCGCCATTCTGTCCGATAACAAGGACTTCATGGAAACGGATGTTTTCGTTTACCAGTTCTTCCGGTACATTTCTTTTCGGTCTAACGTATTGCAAGTATACCTCCTTTAAATGAAAGCAGGTGCATGTATCGCACCTGCCTAAAATACTGATTCTTCGGCATAGACCCATATCCTGCGGACATCGGGTGAGAAGCGATACTTCTGCTTTCCGTAATTTGAGTACCTGTATAATTTATCAGTCTTTACTGTCGTTGTCAATATGCTTTTTCAGATATCAAAACCAAGCACATTAACAGTAACATCGTTGGGTTTGTAACCGGTCATGAAAGCTACATTTTCGTAGATCTTGTTCTGTACAAGCTCACAGGTCGCGTTCACGTTGGCCCCGTATTTGACGTTGATGTCAACGATGATATTCAGCCGGTTGTTCTTGTCGATCTTGATCTGGACCGGCTTGCTGAAAGCCGAGGAAGTGATCCTGGATGCAGTTTCAATTTCATCAATGGAAATCTCCGTGATGGACTGGAAAACCGATTTATTAATGGCAATCATGCCGTTTTCTTCTTTGCTGTTTAAGACAATATAATCCTGTGCCATAGTTTCACCTCTTCCGTATTATAGCAGTTTTACCAATCAGCGTTCAACGCCGGCGCAGGGCTTTGGGCAGTTTGTTTTTGATCTGGGAGCCGTCCCCGCGCCCGGGCCCGACAGGATATCCGTGCCAGAGCAGCGCATACCACCCTTTTTCGCCATGATACGCAATGCTTTCCCCGCGCATATACTTTTCCATGTTTTCATCATCCAGCTCAAATCTGTGATGCCAGAAGGCACCGTCCGCCATGCACCAGGCATAATCCGGTTCAAACCGGTCCCGCCGGATTTCACCGAGCAGCACCTGGTGCCGCATGATCCGGCACCTGCCGGCTCTGATCATCGGCCAGATGCCGCCATAGACTTTGTTATTGCGGACCAGTATATGACCATACGAAAGCGGCCCTGTATCCCGGATCTGTTCATGCAGCCAGCGCGGAACCGGGTCACTTTTGATAATCGCCGGATCATAGTCCTTCCCATCGCCGTCCTTGCGCAGCCGGCAGATAAAATGCCCTTCTCCGCCGTCCATCGGATAAATACGCCGGGCCAGTTCCGTATCAGGTCCAAGTAATAACCCCGGGTGCCCGAAACTGCCGGCGCCGCTGATGATATGCATGTCCGGATGCCTGGCTGTAAATGCCGCAATGGTTTCCTCATTTTCCACGGCATTCAGCGTGCAGGTCGAATACTGCAGGATTCCGCCCGGTTTCAGCGTTTCCCAGGCACTGTCAAGGATATGGGACTGTCTGCAGGCACAGCTTTGCACATGTTCCGGGGACCAGCCAAGTACGGCTTCCGGTTCCTTGCGGAACATGCCCTCACCGGAGCATGGTGCATCGACCAGCACCATGTCATAGTATTCCGGAAAAGCTGCGGCTACATCACGCGGGTCGGCATTCAGCACAAGACAGTTCCGGATTCCGTGCCGTTCCACATTTTCGACAAGAATCCTGGCCCTGGCCGGATCGATTTCATTGGCAGTCAGAAGGCCCTGTCCCTGCATGGCTTCGGCGATCTGGGTTGTTTTGGATCCCGGGGCTGCGCAGAGATCAAGAATCTTCATGCCCGGGCCGGGATTCATCCAGGTCACGGAAGCGGCAGCACTGGGCTCCTGCATGTAGAAAAGCGATGCCGCATAGGCATTCTGCCGGCTTACCGGAAGATCATTTTCCAGATAGAAACCGTTCTCCGCAAACGGAGTCTGTTTCCGCTGCCAGCCGGTCAGTGAAAAAAAGCTGTCCGGATCGGTTTTCAGCGTGTTGATTCTGAAACCGCGTACAGCCGGCTGTTCCATAGCAGCAAGATAAGCCTCATAGTCCTCTTTAAGAACTGCTTTTATTTCATCAAGATATTCCTGTTTCATAGCGGAATGGTATTACGGACATCCCTGGCATCCTGCTCCAGCTGCATGATCAGGTTGCCGATGGTGCGGAACCGGACCTCAGGCCGCAGATAGCGGACAAATTCAATGCTGATGCGCTCACCGTAGATATCCATGTTGAAGTCAAGAATATACGCTTCCATTGAAAGATCATCCCGATAGTTCATGGTCGGGTTATGGCCAAGATTGATCATGGCCCGGTAACGGCGTCCGTGCACAACGGCATAACCGGCATAGACACCGGGCTTTGGCTTGATATATTCACTTGTGGCACTGACATTGGCAGTCGGAAAGCCCAGGTCATGACCGCGGTGCCGGCCGTGGACAACCTTGCCCTGGATCTCATAGTAATAACCCAGCATGTCCGCCGCATAAGCGACATTGCCGGCCATGATCTGCTCGCTGATCCGCGATGTGGAAATCTTGCCGTTGGCATCGGTAACCGGCTCAACAACCGTAACCCGGCAAAGAGCGTCATGCGCCAGGGTTTCACTGTTTCCCTCCCCTTTATAGCCATAGCGGAAATCAAACCCGCATACCAGGCCTTTGAGATTGAGTGTGCTCAGCACACGGTCAGTGAATTCAGACGGGCTCAGCCGGGACATCTCCTCGGTGAAATTGAGGATGATGATATTCTGGATACCCATCCGGGCAGCCAGGTTGATCCGCTGCCGCATGGTATTGATATGCGTGACATGCTGCTCCTTTTTCAGGGTAACCCAGGGATCAGGATCAAATGTAATCAAGCCGGAATCACAGCGTCTGTCCCTGGCCATGGAGATCGTTTTTTCGATCAGCGCCTGATGGCCTTTGTGCATACCGTCAAAATAACCGATGCAGGCAATCACCGGAAATGTATGCTGTACAGGCTTCTGCAGGTCAATTTTCATGATTCTCATATCAGAACAATCCCCTCCGGCAATGATACAGACCGTCATCACGGCGCTCATACGCTGCCAGTATTTGTTTATTGTAGCAGAGAATCACAATTTCATCATCCCGCGGCAAAGAAACCGCCTGTCCCCTGTATACCGGCAAAGGATCCGGCACTTCCACCAGCGGCAGTTCAGGATCAAGAATCCGGGCAATATCAAAGGAAGGAATCTCTTCCAGGGAGAGTGAATCCAATGATATGGCTTCTTCCAGGGTAAGGTTTTCAATACCGGTCCTGACAAGGGCACTCATGACCGCGGCCTCACCGGCCAGGGCAGCCAGGTCTGTTATCAGCGTGCGGATATATGTGCCGGAAGAAACCGAGGCCTGCAGGGCCCAGTGGTCCTCCGACAGTTTCTGCACACGCAGAAAATCGATATGGCATTCCCGCGGTTCGCGCTCCACCTCAATGCCTTTGCGGGCATATTCATAAAGTTTGCGGCCGTCTTTTTTCAGGGCCGAATACATCGGCGGAATCTGCATATACCGGCCGGTCATGCGGTCTGCAAGCACCTGCATTTCAGTTTCAGTATGATGCGCTTTTAAACCGGTTTCCGTGACATTGCCCCAGATATCCTCGGTATCGCTTTTCATGCCAAGGCGGAATTCCGCTGCATATTTTTTATGATGATGTACACAGTAAGGAAGATATTTTGTATATTTCCCGGTCAGCACGATCAGCAGTCCCGACGCTTCCGGATCAAGGGTGCCGGTATGGCCTGCCTGGCGCTCCTGCAGCACCCGGCGGCAGCGGGCGACAACATCAAAAGAAGTCATGCCGGCGGGTTTGTTGATGAGCAGTACAGTATCCATAATCAGCCATATTATACACGACTGATGCTATAATGTTGCACGGAAAGGACAGCCATGTCATATAAAAAGATTCTCGGCGCTATCCGCCGGGCAGATGTTGATTTCAGTCTGATCAGTGACGGTGACCGGATCTGTGTCGGGGTTTCCGGCGGCAAGGACAGCGTGCTCCTGCTCAAGGCCCTGCACCAGTACAGACACATTGCCAGGCGCTATGACAACAAGGAATTCACTGTCCTCGGCATCCATCTTGAAATGGGCTTCCCGGGCATGGATTTTTCGTCTGTGCGGGCTTATATGGCGGAAAACGATATTCCCTACATCGATTATCCGACACGGCTGTATGATATTCTGCAGCTGCATCCCCGCCGCAACGGGACGGTTGACTGCAGTCTCTGCAGCACCTTGAAAAAAGGCGCGATTGTCAAGGCCGCAAAAGAATATGACTGCAATAAAACAGCCTTTGCCCATCATGCGGATGATGCCGTGGAAACGCTGTTCATGAATATGCTGCACGGGGCCAGAATTGCCACCTTTACCCCGGCAATGCACCTGAGCAACACCAATATGGATTTCATCCGCCCCCTGGTGTATTGCTTTGAAGATGATATCCGTCAGACCGCCCTGCAGGAACTGCAGCTGCCAATAGTCGAAAGCACCTGTCCGAATGACGGTCATACCGAACGGCAGGAAGTCAAGGAATTACTGCAGAATCTGTACAGGAAGTACCCGCAGGCCCGGAAAAACTTTCTTAACTCTCTTGCCAACCAGGAACAGCTCTCACTCTGGTGCCGGGGCGGCGACTGGCATAAAACTGAATGATCAAGCGCGTCTATATCGAAATACTCAATACATGCAACCTGAACTGCTCGTTCTGTGACAAGAACAGCCGGATACCGCGGCAGATGTCAGTTCAGGAGTTTTCGCATGTGCTGGATGAAATCGAACCGCTGACCAGATATATCTATCTCCATGTTCAGGGAGAACCGCTCATGCACCCGCAGCTGGAGGAACTGCTGCTGGTCTGTGACCGGCGTGATTTTCATGTACAGCTGGTTACCAATGCAACTTTTCTGGATCGCTGGCCAAACCTCTGCCTGCACCCTTCACTGCGCAAGATTTCCTTTTCCCTGCAGAGTATCGAATATCAGCCGCAACCGGATCCGACAGAATATATGAATAGAATCCTCTCGTTCTGCCGGTCGGCATCCGAAGCCGGGCACCCTTATTGTGAGATCCGCTTCTGGCGTGATGATCAGAGTGATCTGCCGAAAACCAGACAGTGTCTCGACATGATTTGTGCACAGTACGAAATGAAACCGACCGGCCGGCCTGACAATTATGCCATCATGCCGAATATCTATGTGGATTTCGACAATGCTTTCTCATGGCCGGAACAGAGTAATGACAACAGTTTGAACGGTACATGCCTGGGCGGGATCAGCCAGCTCGCCGTGCTGGCCGACGGTACGGTTGTGCCCTGCTGCCTGGATGCCCACGGCTCCATTGTCCTCGGCAATCTGTTCCATCAGCCTTTATCAGAAATCCTGCAGTCAAAACGGTATCAGAATCTTGTCACCGGGTTCAGACAGCACAGGCTGAGCGAGGCCCTTTGCCGCAGATGCTCATTCCGCCGCAGGTTCGATCAGTAGACCAGAAAAGTCATACCGTCAACCACACGCAGTCTGTCCAGTCTGACATCAGGATCACAATACTGCAGCGACAGACGCTCAAATACTGCCGTGTCATCGGGGTCCCTTTCTGCCAGGATCCCGGTTTTTTTCTGCAGCAGTTCCAGAATCTGCCGGAATGTCATCGTGGCAGTCACGGTGTACTCATAGTAACGTCCTTCCGTAACCGGATAGAGAATGATGTGGATCTGTTCAGGTTTATTCAGCAAGACGGATCACCCTGTTTCCATGCCGTTCGAACAGCACCGCATCTTTTTCCCCGAGGAAAATGGATTTCCTGATTCTGAATTGGTACTGCTCATGAAAGCCGCTGCCGACGTACAGGACCGGGATAACCGCCGGCAGATGGTCTTTATGCTGCCTGTACATATCCAGTGTCATGAAGCATACGCCTTTCCCGGTTCCCGCAACTACATCTTCCATATCTGCGAGGTTTCCTTCCTGCAGCATCCGTTCTGCCAGGAAAGCATATTCGTCATCATATGTAGAAAGAACGAGAAGATTACATTCCTTCGGAAACATGACCCATTCATACGTCATTTTGTCCTTCCCAAGCACAATTACATTTTCTTCATGCGCACAGACCGGAAGGATATCCGGCATATACGGGATGATATACTTTTCTGCCGGCTGTTCCTTTCGAATCAGTTCAGTCAGGTCTGCTATTGTACAGGCATACCACATGCCTTCATAGAACTGTCCGTTCCATATCAGCATACGGCGCTCCTGTTTAACCGGTTTGCGGACCGGTTTTTCAAAGATTGCCGTCAGTTCCTGCAGATTATCGTTTTTCAGGGCAATACGGACATCAGCAAGTGCCAGATCCCGGTAGGAAATGGAAGACGCCGCAGAGCCGATTAAAAAGATATGCAGATCATTGTTCCGGACACGTGAATAGAGTTCCTGTAAACCATTGCGGATCTCTTCATCATTACCTGCCATGCCTGTATCCGTAAGAATCAGGCACCGTTTCGGGCCATGCTCCTTGAGATGGATAATCATATTCATGATTTTTTCCTTTTCGCCTTCCCGCAGGATATCAATAATGCGCACTGAGGCTTTCAGTTTATCCGGCAGGATATTCAGCATATCAACAATGTATATTTCCCCGTGTGCATATTCTTCCAGAAGTGTATACAGCAATGACTGCAGGAACCTTTTCTTTTCATCACGATCGCGGCAGAAAACAGCTGTGACACCTGCATTCCGGCCTGCATAAAACGGCAGGTTCCGCCGCTTCCGGTAATCATCCAGCACAGCCAATACCCCGGATGGATGTTCTTTATCAGTCACCGCACCGCAAACCGTGAACGGCAGGCAGAATGGTGACCTTGATACCGCGGCTTCCGGCTGGTTCATGATTTCCCGCATGACTGCCTGCAGCTGGGTCTGTGTTCCTGCTTCCCTCCCATACCAGACAGCAGTTACATTCAGTTGTTTGTCGAGCTGTTCGATATACTGCATTTCGATATCTTCGTCCGCGTGAACATAACCGCCCATACCGTGCTGCATTGTATTGTCGCAAAGCATATAAAACTCCCCTGTCCGGCGGATGGCGGCAGCGCAGCCATCCTGCAGCAGTTCCATCGAGTCCTGCCGTTCCTGTACTTTCAGACAAATCCGGAATCTGCAGTTGGCCCGGATCTGCTCATCGACAACCCCGGCCGGTTTCTGCGTGATCAGAATCAGATGGATGCCAAGACTTCTGCCAACTCTCGCAATGCTGATGAGCTCTTTCATGAAGTCCGGCTGCTGTGTTTTCAGTTCGGCAAATTCATCGACGATAATGATCAATTCGGCATGATACGGCAAGTTTTCCCGCTGTTTCCATGCCTTCCTGTAGCCGGCCAGATTCATTACAGGTTTTCCGGTTTTTCCTGCCAGGATCCGGAAATCCCTTTCCCTGGTTTCACATTCCTGCCGGAAAGCTGTCAGGAAACGGTCCATGTCTTCCGGTTCAAGATTGGATATATCACCGATCAGATGAGGCAGTTTCCAATGTTCATTATGAAAAGCTGAAGCAGCACCACCGCCTTTGAAATCAATAACTGCAAACTGTACTTCTTCCGGACTGTATGTTACAGCCAGAGACAGAATCAGCGTGATGATCAGCTCACTCTTGCCGCTTCCGGTCGTACCGGCAATCAGTCCGTGCGGCCCCTGCCCGTTCTCATGAAGATCCAGCAGGATCTGATTACCGGCACTGTCCATGCCGATCGGAACCGCCAATTCCCTGCGTGGTATATTCGTCTGCCAGTTTTCATGGATTTTCAGTCCTGCCGCATCAGAAACACCATAAAGTTCAAAAAAAGAGCAGTTTGAAAGAGACTCACGATTATTTGTGTTGATTCTGTCGGGCCCTCCGGTAAACAGGCTGTACAGATCTGTTTTCGGCAGCGGGTCAGGAAGAAAATCCTGAATGCATTCCTTAGTTATGATCCTGCAGCCGGTAAAATCAACGATGCTTTCCGCGTCATGGGAAACGCTGCCGTCTGTCATATGGATAATATGCACACGTTCTGAAGCAGAGAGCCTCAGCCGGCCGGTCAGGTCAAACAGCAGAAACTGTGTATCTTCGCTCTGTTCAATCAACGTCAGGAGCTGATGCAGTTCTTTCAGATCAGAAGCGGCAAGCCTCGTACGATGCGGTTTCAGGACAATTTCGTGCGGTATGCGCATCAGCCAGCAATTTTCCCATAACATGCTTTCCGGCCCAAATATAACGATTTTCAGGTACTCTGGATGATGATACGAACAGATCTGCAGCAGCAGATATGCCAACACATTCATAAACTGATTTTCATTGACCAGAACAGCTGTACTTTTCCCAGGCAAAAATCTGTAAAGCACCGGCTTTTGTTCTGCTTTGCAATAACGTAATTTCAAGATTTCGATTTCTGTACTGAGGGAATCTCCTGACTGCCAGTGAAACCTGCTTGTCAACTGAACAGGCGTAGTAACAGTCCCAACCCCCAGACGGATATACAGCCAATCACCATGGAGCGGTGTTTTCTGCCAGAGATTATCCCCGTTGTACCAGTTACGCAGCAGCACATCAGGCGGAAAAAAACTGCTGTTGACTGAAGCAAAATAATTCTGCTGAAAACAGATGATCCGTTCCTTTACCTTCTGAAGATAATGCAGATAGGAAGCCTGCCGGTGACGGTCATAAGTTTTTTCACGATGTTTTTCATACAGCCTCTGCATCGGGGACCAGATCAGGGCACTGGCCAGCATGACCCCCGGAAGCATGATTCCCGGCAGCAGTTCCGTTACCCTTCTGCCATTCAGCATGCCGTTGTAAAACGACAGCATTCCCGCCGCCAGTGAAGCAGATGCCATGGTGATGGCCGGGCCCATTGAAAAGATCAGCGGATTTTTCTGCCGGTCGTTGTACGGCAGCGGATCAAGCAGTTCTTCCCGGTAAGTATTGTCCATGCTGATCTGCCGGTAATCCGGCCGCAGTTCCGCATGATCCTTTCCCGGCAGAGCCCGGGGCACGCCATGTTCCCATACGGGAAGTGAAACATAAACATTATCGGGCTGATTGATCATCAGGAACTCAGGATGATAATACAGAACCATGTTCTCTGTCATGACACGGTCACCGGCCTGCAGCGTATGCTCATAAACGGCTTTGCCGTTGACGGCACAGTGTCCGGCTGTGCATGCAACGGAAGGTTCAGCCAGATCGATAACCAGTTTTATATGCCCGGCTGCTGTATTCTGCATATAGATGTCATCTTCCACGTCAGTACCGATCCTGATAATATTCCCGGCAGAACTATACTTCCTGAAACAGGAATAACCGGATGAATATGCCGAGAGTGACATATAGATTCCAATGCTTTCACAGCTAAACTCAGAGGAAGGCTTCAGATGTACAGGGGCTGTTTCCCTGCTGTTCGTAAACCGGGCCGTCACTTCATTCTCCCGGCAGAAAAATACCGCTTCGCAGTTGCCTGCAGCCACGGTATTTCTGCCCTCATGCAGCGCTTTGGCTGTTACGGATCCGTCATGTTCAAAGTACAATATCATTCTGCTTTTCTGTTTCTTACTGTTACACTGCACTGCATGCGGTAGACACCATCATCAGTAAAGATTCTGATAATTGTACTTCCTTCACTGATCCCGGTTACCCGGCCGCCGGCATCGACTGACGCAATGGCCGGATCCAGGGATTCATAGCGGATATCAGAAGCGTGATATCCTTCCGGCAGTGATTTCAGCGAGACGGTTTTTGTTTCACCAGGGGCCAGAATCAGGCTGTAACCGCCCAGGTCAAGCTGATCCGCATCGGGTTTCTGCCTGTCCTGTTTCCGGACACGACTGCCGCGGGTGCAGTGATCAACAAAGTGACCGTTTTCAATATGCGTGCTTTTGCCGGGGAACAGCTTACCGCTTTTTTCATCCAGCAAGTGCACTGATTTGCCGAAGCCAAGCCTGCCGGCCAGTGTTCCGCCGGAATTCAGTATGAGATTGCTGACCCAGTGGGCGTTCATATCCGTGCAGACCAGTACGTTCCCATTACCTTCGGCCATATCGCCGACATAATCTGCCGGAAGGTCCGTCTGCATGACGGTATGGTTTCCTTCACTGTCATACAGGTGCATCACTGTGGACAGATTTGCTTTTGCCCCGGCTTCGGCACTGACGTCCGCGAGTTTCAGCTTCTGCAGATTCAAGCCGAACAGAAGGTTTCCCGTTACACCGGTATCAGCCTGGATGGATGCTTCTGCCCTGCTGTCATGTTCATTGATTGTACGCATGGCCTGATTATGGATTTCCATACCGATTTTGTGATCCTGTGACAGGGCAAGTTCTGCCCGTCCAGTCACGTGCATTTTCAGCTGCAGAACAATATCCAGATACAGCATTGGGATATCGGGCAGCGGTATCTTCACTTCACACAGCGGAACTGTCATTACGGTTTTTTCATCCCGGAACAGATTCCTGATCGTACCGGGGAAATCAGAAGCAGCAATCTGACTCAGGTCCCCGTATTTCTGCTGGGCATGACGGGAACGAAAACTGAGTGATTCCAGTGTCGTAAAATCCAGCCGCAGATATCCTTCTTCCACTTTTCCATGATGCATTTTCCAGCGGTATACCGGTTTCAGCCGGCAGAGCTCAAGCTCCGCGGCAAGCTGTTCATGATCCGTCATATTCCGGGAAATACCGGCCCTGATGCCGGCCGCAGTAACCGAATAACTCACGGTATAGCCGTTGACGGTCATACTGCGGGTCTGGGGCCTGGCCGACATCAGGTGAATATTGGCCGGTTCCACATAGGAACTCTCTGCCGGGATCTGGTTATGAAAAAGATCTGTTATTTCTGCCTGGCTAAAATCTACGGTGAATTCATTTTCAAGTTCCAGGTCTTCAATCAACTCTTCTGCCTCAGCCGGCTCCAGAAATGCTTTCCGGCCATCCTCCTCTTCGGTGATGCCGTCAATCCTGTACAGGCTTTCTTCACCGTTCTCAGTTATGGCAACGTACTGTCCCGGTTTGAGCGGCTCTTCTTTACTGAACATGGCTGTCATGGTTTCCTTATCAAACGCCTTGGCTTCCGCTGCGGTTATTTCAGCATCTTCATTCCATTTGATCTCAGCTGTTTTTCCTTCCGCATGACATGTATCCATATATGCGAGGACCTGTTCGAGCAGCTCTTCTGCTTCAATTACAGAGATAACCGCGTCCGGATGAAAACAGTTGTTTTTATCCGTCTCCATCAGCCCGCGGGCCGCCGCCGTGACAATTTCCCTGCGGAACGGATCTGAACCGATATCACGGATCGGCAGGCTTTCCTCCGAAGCTGACAGACCGGCAAGCCTTACCAGGGTAAACGCAGTCCATCTCCGGTCAAGTTTCTGTTCCGGATCAAACGGATAATCCGCGGTCAGTATGCCCCAGTCAACAGCAGCCTGTACGGAAGTAAAGTACGGTGAATCACTGCCGACATTGAGGAAATACGGGACTTCGCTGCCGGCAGATTCAATACCTGCTGATTCAGTCATCATGGTGATCCAATCACCCAGCAGAAGCGTTTCTTCCGGCTCTTTCGAGCAGCCGGAAGAAACACTCAGCATAACAGCCAGACAGAGGATCAGCAGATCAGGCCTGAATGCCTGACGCATTCGACGTAATGGTTGTTTCAAGGGTGTCATAGCCTGCCACCGTCCGATCCAGAAACCGGGCATAGGATTCAATGGTTTCCTTTTCAATTTCGAACCGGGCAGCGAATTGATTGAATCGGGCCCGGATTGTTTCCCCGCCTTCAGAAATCCAGGAGATATTCGTATCATTCATCTCCTTTTTCATCCTGGTAAGCAGTTCATACATGGTCTGGTTTGCTGCCCTGATCCGTGACGCGCATTCACTGACCTCGGCCAGAGATATTTTCAGATTGTTCATGGTTCATTATCCCCTTTCTATGCCAGTGTGGCCGCCTGGGCGGCCAGATCATCCTGCATCTCACGGTAGGCGCGGGCAGAGTGACGCAGAAATTCACTGTATTGACTGCACAGCAGCGACATTTCCCTGAAATCAGCTTCAAAACGATAGATCTGGTTGCTGAAAGCAGTATTGTCTTTTCCCTGCCATCCAGCTTTCATTGTGTCTACAGCATCGAACAGCTGCCGGCAGGTATGCTGGTAATCCTGATTGGTTTCGTCCATCCTGGCGGCGCAGGCTTCCAGCATTTCCGGTTCTACGGTAATCGTTCTCATGTTTTTTCCCCTCGCTTTCTAATGGCTTTATTCGCGGGTTTTTCCGTATTTACCGGCTAAAAAGAAAAAACCATGTTTTTCAACATGGTTTTATTCAGATTCGTGAATCTTCTGCAGGATCTCGTCGATATGCCGGCCGTTTTCCATGGCTTTATCCTGGACAAACGTGAGTTCCGGGGTCCGCCGGATGTCGAGCCGCTGGCTCAGCTGGGTGCGGATATACCCTCTGGCCCTGTTCAGTGCCCTCAGTCCGGCATCATTGCGCGGCTGTTTGCCGAGGAACGTGCAGTAAACCGTAGCATAGCTGTGGTCATTGGAAACTTCCACATCCGTAATGGTCACAAAGCCGACATCAGGATCTTTCAGATCAAACTGAATGATATCAGAAATATCCTTGCGGATGATTCCTTCCAGACGCTTCTGCTTGATGCTGCTCATGCTCAGGCCTCGGCAGGAACTTCCTGTTCCTGGTATGCTTCGATGATGTCCCCGACTTTCAGGTCGTTGTAGTTTTCAATCGTGATGCCGCACTCATAGCCGTTGACGACTTCCTTGGCATCATCCTTGAAGCGCTTCAGGGAAGCCAGCTTGCCGGTGTAGATGACAATACCTTCCCGGATCAGACGGATACCGCAGTGGGAAACCAGCTTGCCGTCGGTGACCATACAGCCGCCGATTGTACCGATCTTGGAAACCTTATAGATTTCCCGGATCTCCGCCTGGCCGATAATGACTTCGGTATATACAGGCGCCAGCATGCCCTTCATGGCGTTTTCCATTTCTTCGGTAGCCTTGTAGATGATGTTGTGCAGCCGGATGGATACACCCGCATCATCCGCCTTCTTGCGGATATTGGCATCCGGACGGACATTGAAGCCGATAATCATAGCCTTTGACGCATCGGCCAGCATGATATCGGATTCACTGATCGCACCGGCTGTACTGTGGATAACGTTAACCTTGACACCCTTGACATCCAGTTTCTCAAGCGAGGAACGGACAGCTTCGGCAGAACCCTGGACATCGGCCTTGATGATAACCGGGATTTCCTGGATCTCGCCGGCTTCGATTTCCCGGGAGAGATCTTCCAGCGACATGGCGGAAGTCCGCTTGCGCTGCTGTTCGATCTTCCGGCGGTTTCTTCTGTCGGCCAGTGCTCTTGCCTCTTTTTCGTTGTCATAGGCCCGGAAGATATCGCCGGCTTCCGGCACATCGTTCAGGCCGATAATCTCCACCGGGCTGCTGGGACCGGCAGACTTGAGTTCCACGCCGTCTTCATCGGTCATTCTTCTGACCTTGCCATAGCAGGTGCCGACAACGACCGGGTCACCCTGCTTTAGTGTACCTTTCTGCACGAGCAGGGTTGCGACCGGGCCGCGGCCCTTGTCCAGCTTGGCTTCGATAACCGTGCCGGTTGCCAGACGGTCCGGATTGGCCTTAAGTTCCTTGACATCGGCAACAGTCAGGATAGTCTCCAGAAGTTCCGGAATACCGTCACCGTTACGGGCCGATGTATTGACGAAAATCGTATCGCCGCCCCACTCTTCCGGCATGATGCCATGGTCAGCCATCTCGCTCTTGACACGGTCCGGATTGGCATCCGGCTTATCCATCTTGTTGACGGCGACTATAATCGGCACATCAGCTGCCCGGGCATGGTCAATGGCTTCTTCTGTCTGCGGCATGACACCGTCATCAGCGGCGACGACGATGACCGCAATATCAGTCACACTGGCACCGCGGGCCCGCATGGCGGTAAACGCTTCATGACCCGGTGTATCCAGGAATGTTACCCGGCGGCCTTCAACAGAAATCTGGTAGGCACCGATATGCTGGGTAATACCGCCGGCTTCACCGCTTGCAACTTTGGTGGAACGGATGGTGTCGAGCAGGGTTGTCTTGCCATGGTCGACATGGCCCATGACAGTAACGATCGGCGGACGCTCCTGCAGCAGTTCCTCCGGATCAGCCTCTTCATCTTCAAGACTGTCTTCTTCCCGTTCCTTGACCTTGGTCGGTTCGATTTCATATTCCAGACAGATTGTCTCCACCATATCATCATCCAGGGAACTGTTGATGGTGACCATCTGGCCGGCCATAAAGAGAATCTTGATCAGGTCACTGGCATTTCTGCCGACTTTCTGAGCCAGTTCGCCGACAGTTATCCCGTCACTGTATGTGATTTCATGAATATCAATCTTTTTCCGGTTGTCCTGGAAACGGTTGTTGAAATTCCCGCCGCTTCTGCCGACGCGGCCGCGGCTGCCGTTTTTCCGGTTATTTCCTTTGCCCCCCTGGGGACGGTTATTGCTCTTCTTTGGCATTCTTACCTCTCTTTCTAGCAGTTATGCTGCGTCAATTGTCTGTACTTCACTTCCTTCCATTGTGTGATATTTACAGAACCGCTTTGATTTCTTCCCAGAATTCATCCGGGACGGACACTTCCAGAGCCCGTTCCAGAGCCCGGGTTTTGCGGGCCCGTTCAACTGCTTCAGCATCTTTTTTCAGATAAGCCCCGCGGCCGTTTGCTTTGCCCGTCAGGTCAACCAGAAGTGTTCCTTCCGGTGACCGGACGATCCGCAGAAGCTCTTTTTTCGGCAGCTGTTCGCCGGTGGCGACACATCTGCGCATTGGTATCTTTCTCGGCATGATTTACATCATTCCTTCATCATCATAGTAGTCTTCGTATTCATCATAGTCGATATCATACTGGCTCTCTTCTTCCTCGAGCTGCTGTCTTTCGATTTCTTCCAGTTCTTCCTCTGTATATACAGGCTTGATATCAACATTGATGTCCTTACGGAGCTGCTGTTCCAGAATCTTGTTTCTGGTCTTGAACTCGTCATCATCACCCTTACGCTTCTTTCTCTTCGGCTTTTCAGGTGTTTTCGGCTTGGAGGTATCGGCCAGTTTCTCAAAGACGGATACGTATTCGTTCTTGGCGGCGATCTCTTCCAGGTCGGCCTTGATGCGCTGTTTCTTCGGTTCCGCTGCCGGTTCCGGTTCGGCCGGAATCTCCGGCTCTGCAGCCGCTTCCGGCTGGACAGGTTCTTCTGCCGGGCTTTCTTCGACAGCCGGAACTTCCTCAGCTGCCGGTGTTTCCGCAGCCGGGCTTGCCTCGGCCGGGGTTTCTTCCGGCATCATGGCCATATCGGTACGGATCTTCTCCTTGACAGCTTCCCGCATTTCTTCCGGAATGATTTCCTCTTCCGTCTCTTCCGCCGGGCTGTTTTCATTTGCCTTGCGGATCAGCTCTTCAGCTGCCTTGAGCCGCTTTTCCTCAGCTGCCCGGGCTTCTGCCTCAAGCCGCTCGATTTCACGGCGTTCCCGCTCACGGCGCATTTCTTCCCTTCTGATCTCTGCTTCAGCCAGCAGGGTATCGAAGTCCTTGCCCATTTCTTCCAGTTCGGCCCTGGTCTTGATATCAATCTTGCGGTTGCACAGCTTGACAGCCAGACGGGCATTCTTGCCCTTCTTGCCGATGGCCAGCGACAGCTGGTCCTCATTGACGATGACCAGCAGGCTCTTGTCATCATCACCCGGCAGGACGGCTTCCACTTCGGCCGGTGCCAGGGCGTTCTTGACCAGCTGCGTAATATCATCGTTCCACAGGAAGATATCAATTTTTTCACCATGGAGTTCCTCGATGATTTCCTGAACCCGGTTGCCGCGCTGGCCGATGCAGGCGCCGATCGGGTCAATCTCATCATTGTGGCTCATGACCGCCATCTTGGTGCGTTCGCCGGCTTCTCTGGCAATGGCCTTGATTTCAACAATGCCCTGGAAGATTTCCGGAACTTCCTTTTCGAACAGGCGCTTGACGAGCATCGGGTCAGCCCGCGAGACAAGCACCTGGGATCCCTTGGTATCCTTATTGACTTCAGTAATGACGACCCGGAGTTTCTGGCCTTCCAGCAGCCGCTCACCCGGCAGTTCTGCCGATTTCGGCATCATGGCCACCGTCTTGCCGAGGTTGACCAGGGTGAACTTGTCCTTGACGGATTCGACAATACCGAGAACCATCTCATGCAGCTGGTCGATATATTCATTGTATACGGCGACTTTTTCCGCTTCCCGGATCTTCTGGCGCATGACGTTTCTGGCCAGCGTGGCAGCAGCTCTGGACATGCTGGTGATTTCCACCTTGCGGCGCACCACATCACCCAGAACGGCATCTTCCTTATATTCCCGGGCTTCTTCCGGAGACATCTCCAGTTCATCGTCCTCGACATTTTCCACGACATTGTAGAGCTGGAAAATATCGATTGTGCTGTTCTTTTCATTGATCTCAGCCTCGACGTTGATATCGGAGAGTTCCGCATCCTTCTTGTATGCCTTGCACATGGCTTCCTTCAGTGCGTCAATGACAACGCTTTCCGGAATCCGGCGCTCATCTTCAATGGCATTCAGGGCCTTGATCATTTCCTTGTAGTTTAATTCCATTTTCTGTTTCTCCTTCAGATTTTCACGGCCAGACGGATAAACTCGATATCCGCCAGGGAAAATTCCGCCGTCCGGCGGGCCGCCTTGTCACGATACTCGAGGGTAACGGTATCGTTGTCGTCAATTGCTTTTATGGTGCCGGTAAACTCGATCATTTTCTTTACCGGGTGTCTCAGGCGGACATAGACATACGGTTCCGGCATGGTCCGCAGTTCACCGAGATCACGGATCTCGCGTTCTGCCCCGGGGCTGCACACTTCCAGTGTGTATGCCTCGTTCAGGGTCGGATCATCATCCAGCAGTTCCGAGATCTTTTCGCTGACGGCCGCACAGGTATCCAGATCCATGGATCCGTCTTCCTTCATGATGGCGATCTGCAGCGTCTTTTCTTTTCCGCTGAGCCATTTGAGTTCATAGAGTCTTACGTTGAAGTCCTCCAGAACCGGCGCGATTTTCTGTTCCAGCTGTACAGTTCTGTCCATATTCCTCCTATACAAACATGAAGGAGTGCTCACGCACTCCCTTAAGACAGTTAGAATATACATTATTTTAAAACTGAATGCAAGAACAATTATGTTTCCGGTTTCGGTTTTGCCTCATAACGGAGAATTCCGTTCCGGTAGAAAGTTCTCTGCGGCATTTCGAACAGCCATTCCGACACCAGCATCAGGGTGACAAACAGGGTTGCCTTCATATCCCGGTACATGAACCAGACCATCGGCACGGCCCCGGCCAGCAGCGCGAAATCAGTCAGGAAGACCCTTCTGAGCGGTCTGGCCGATTCAGCATTCCGGTAGAGATCCGTCCGGCAGTGCTCACAATGGAGCATGCGGTTGGTGCCGAACGGATTGGTATACAGCACTTCCCCGCAGACAGGACATTTGATTCTCATAAATTAAACAGGGAGATCTGATTGCTTTCCTGCATGCCGCCGAGGCATCCCATGATCTCCAGCCTTCTCAGCAGGGAGGTCGACAGCAGCGTCCGTTTGAGAATATCTTCCTTGGAGAGAAACTCACCCTGGCGGCGGGCTTCTTCGATGCTGCGGGCTACGTTGGCACCCAGGCCGTCAATCACCGTAAACGGCGGGATGAGGATATGACTGTCATTTTCGTCCACGGTGAAGACTGTGGCCCGGCTGCGGTAGAGATCCACATTGCTGATCCGGTAACCCCGGGCATAGAGTTCCTCGCAGACTTCCAGGGTATCGAACAGCGCCCGCTCCTTGTTGGACACCGGCTCGGAATTGCCGCTGCGGTCATTCAGGCGGCTCTGGATATTCTGCATCCTTTCCTGAATCGCTTCGAGGCCCTTTGTCATCGTATCGATTTCATAGGCATCACAGCGCAGTGACAGGAACTGGATATAGAAGTTATGCGGTTCATGAACCTTATACCAGGCAATCCGGACGGCCATCATGACATACGCCACGGCATGGGCTTTCGGGAACATATACATGATCTTGGCACAGGAATTGATATACCAGTCGGGAACATTGTGATCCCGCATTTCTTCCTCGTAGGCCGGCCACTTGGCGCACTGCCCCTTGGCCACCTTCCCTTTTCTGACCTGTTCCATGATGTCAAAGGCATCCTTCGGCGGCAGGTCATGATTCAGAAGATACACCATGATATCGTCACGGCAGCCGATGACTTCTTCCAGCGGATGCCCGTTGCGCACCAGGTCCTGGGCGTTGCCGCTCCAGACATCGGTGCCGTGGGTCAGGCCGGAAATAATTACCAGATCGGAGAAATTCTTCGGTCTTGTTTCTTCCAGAACGCTGCGGGTAATGCGGGTACCGAATTCCGGCAGTCCGAGGGCCCCGGTTTCGCGGTGATAGACCCGCGGATCGACATGCAGGGCATCATCACTGCTGAACAGTGAGATCGCCTCCGGATCATTCAGCGGCACACTCAGCGGATCCGTTGACGAGATATTCGTCAGCAGCCGCATCGCTGTCGGATCTACATGGCCGAGGATATCAAACTTCAGGACATTGTCGTGGATATCGTGGAAGTCATAGTGGGTCGTCTTCCATTCACTGGCCGGGTTATTGGCCGGATACTGCACCGGCGTGAAATCCTCGGCGCTGAAACGGTCCGGAATGACAATGATGCCGCCGGGATGCTGGCCGGTGGTACGCTTGACGTTCTGGCAGCCGCTGGCCAGATAGTCCTTCATGGCCCGGCGCATATTCGTGATATTCATTTTTTCACAGTAGCCGCTGACATAGCCGAACGCGGTCTTTTCAGCGACCGTACCGATCGTGCCGGCCCGGAAAACATGATCCTCGCCGAATACTTCCTTCGTAAAGGCATGCGCCTTGGCCTGATACTCATCAGAGAAGTTCAGATCGATATCCGGAACCTTGTCGCCATGGAAGCCGAGGAAGGTCTCAAACGGGATGTTGTGCCCCTGACCCTTCATCACGCCGCCGCAGTGCGGACAGACTTTATCGGGCAGATCAAAGCCGGATTTGATTTCCGGATCCTCGATCCACTCACTGTAATGGCAGGACGGGCACACATAGTGCGGGGACAGCGGGTTGACTTCGGTAATGCCGGCCATGGTTGCGGTAAAGGAAGACCCGACCGAACCACGGGAACCGACAACATAGCCGTCCGCATTGGATTTCTTGACCAGCAGATGGGAAATGTAATAGTTGACGTAATATCCGGCCCCGATGATGGCATTGAGTTCCCGGTCAAGCCGGTCGCTGACCTGGGAAGGAAGCACGCCGTTGAATTCGTACTGCGCTCTGGCAGTGCTGTAGCAGACTTCCTTCAGTTTTTCATCAGACCCTTCAATATGCGGCGGATAAGTACCGGCCGGGACCGGTCTGATCTCCTCCAGCTGCCTGAAGATCGCCAGCGGGTTATCAATGACTACATTGTGAATGA
>JAEEGL011593788.1_pt1 | contig 21425 bp, 18 predicted proteins | sample 9134231 | NCBI WGS metagenome assembly JAEEGL01 (sample SAMN16246548, study PRJNA631951) | gut metagenome | biome: gut microbiome; feature: rumen; material: fiber-attached | host: Bos | place: Iran: Karaj | collected 2018-10
AGTGTAGCAGGGCTCCGTCTTGCCGCGCAGAATGTTGGCCAAGCGGTTAGCCAGCCTACCTACGGTCCGCCCTTCGGCATCCACCAGCACCCATTCCTTCTGCACGGTCTGCTTGTTGGCTGATACGGTTTTGTAACTTAACGTACTCATTTTTTCTTTTTACTAACGATGATGTTTTTTGTTCAAAACTATTCTTTTCTCCTCCGATTTCATCACATTTTGACCGCTGACGGATAATTGGTCTCTGTGCTTATCAACCTGAGAACGTGCGCCTTGAACGGGTAGACAAGGCACAACATCCCCATTTTTGGAGAGTGCAAAGTTACGAACATTTTTTTAACTGGCAAATTTTTTTTCAAAATCTTGCACATAGGAACCCGCAGAGTCGGGTACCTAAGGTGGTGGCGACGACGAACTGTTCGCCGCCCTCCTTCAATCCCAGCTGCCGTTGCAGGTCGGCAGCGGCCACAGGGTAGTTGCGTGTGACGACATGAGCCTTGCCGTCGGGAATGACCTCGGTCACTCCTTTCTTGCTGAGTTTCAGTTCCTGCAGTACCTCGTAGCGTCGTCCTGGGAAGCCGTCGACGACCATGTCTGAGGTATAGAGGTGTGTGTTGCGTCCCAGCTTCTCCACGCTGTACCAGCGGCAGATGCTGCGGTAGGGTCCGGCTTTCATCATCGCTGCATCGGGTTCGTATAGATAACGCCCCATGGTTGTGCAGAGTTTTGGCTCGGCGGTGGATTCTTCGCTGCGGGTGAACGAGTGCCGACCGCACACTATCCGCGACTCGCCTGTCGGCTCGCCGCATACAAACAGCACCTCCTTGCATTCGCCTTCGCCAGCCACCACATGCACCTCTACTACGCCGCCCAGTTGCCTGCAGGCCATGTCGATATCAATCATCGGACTTGCCTTGACCATAAGTCTTTGGCAGTGTGAGCGAATCAGGTCCATGTGCTCCAATATATTTGGCGTGCAGTCTTCGAACCCCGCCACCTTGCGACCTCTGTTGTCGCGGCGCGCAGGGTCGACAAAGATAAGGTCTAAGTGCCCCGCCTTCGCCAACCATTCCATGCTGTCGGCGCAATGTACGGCCACATTGCCGATGCCTAAAGCCTTGAGATTGTGTTTCATCAGGACGCAGAGCTGTGGGTCGCGCTCCACATAGTCGACGTGCTCGGCTACCTTTGCAAAGGCCATAGTGTCTATGCCCATGCCTCCTGTGAGGTCGGCCACACTTTCCATTTCCCACTTTCCGCTTTCCACTTTGTACTTCGCAGTTGCCTCCGACGACGACTGCTCGCGGTTGAGTCGGGGAGGGTAGAGGTAGTCTTGGCATTCCAGCAGCGACGGCCATTTCTCCCTTGCCACACGCATCCCTTCAATCTGTTGCACCGCTGCAGGCACATCTATATCAGGATGCCGCGCGGCGCTCAGCAGCAACCGCGCGGTATCATCGTCCTTGTGGGCGTTTACGAAATCAATAAACTCCCTGGTCATGCAGCTTCTTCAGGCGGGCGACGACCATCGGGCGGTCTTCCTTGTAGGTGACGCCGAACCACTGCGCGGTGGTCTTCAGCACGGTCATCGTGGCGGTGCCGTTGTGAATGAAGGTGTTGACGGCGAAGGGGATATAATACTCCGACTTCAGTTCCGTTCCGTGCTCCTTCAGGAAGTCAACAAACAATTTCTCGCTCTTCGCAAAGTAGTCGGGCGTGAAGCCGAAGAGGTTCATGCTCACCGTGGCGTCGGCTGCAAGGGGGTGCATGCTTCCGTCGGCGTCCTTGTAGGCAATCTTGCCGTCGAAATAGCCAATCGATGTGCGCTCGGTCATACCCACGAGCAGGCCGTCTTTGTCTGTCTCGCACACGCCGCGGCTCACGGTGCCGTTCTCGCTCAGAGTGTTCTCCAGGCGGTAACCCACCATGCAGTATTTCCCCTCGCAACCTGCTACGGTCTCAAGGTGGCGCGCCATCACCTCGAAGGCGTCGCGACCGTAGAAGTCGTCGGCGTTGATGATGGCGAAAGGCTCGTGGATGACATCCTTGGCCATCAGTATGGCATGGTTGGTACCCCAGGGTTTCTCGCGTCCTTCGGGAACGGTGAAGCCTGCGGGAAGTTTATCGAGCTCTTGGTAGACGTATTCCACCTGGATACGGTTGCCGTAGTGCTCGGCATTGACGTGTTTCTGGAACTCCTCGGCGAACGAGTGGCGGATTACAAACACCGCCTTGCCGAAGCCGGCGCGGATAGCGTCGTTGACGCTGTAGTCGAGGATGGTCTCGCCGTTGGGACCCACTCCGTCCATCTGTTTCAATCCACCATAGCGGCTGCCCATTCCCGCAGCCAGAACAAGTAATGTTGGTTTCATATTATCTCTTTTTTTTGAAGTATTCTCTCATCAATGCCGAGCACTCGTCGGCCAGCACGCCGCTGGTCACCTCGGTCTTGGGATGCAGCATGCCGCTCCCCAGCAGGCTATATCCCCGTTTTGGGTCTTTGGCGCCGTACACTATGCGACCCACCTGCGTCCATCCTGCTGCTCCTGCGCACATCGGGCAAGGCTCTACGGTGACATACAGCGTGCAGTCGGTCAGGTATTTGGCTCCTAGATGCTCCGCTGCCGCCGTGAAGGCAAGCATCTCGGCATGCGCCGTCACGTCGTTTAGCCGCTCTGTCTGGTTGTGGGCGCGGGCCACAATACTGCCTCCTGCCACTATCACCGCTCCTATGGGCACCTCGTCCTCCTCGGCGGCGGCGCGTGCTTCGCGCAGAGCGACCTCCATATAATATTCATCTGGATTTTCCAATATGCCCATAGTGTGGTTAGTCTTGATTGAAAATTAGGCTCTCACGTTTCTTTAGGTAAGCCTTGGTTTCCAGCACCGTCAGTACTCCGTTGCGCATAAAACTCTCCAACTTCGGCAGCATACTGCTCCCAATTTGCTGGTATTCGTGGATGAACTTCCAATCGATATGTGACATATCTACGTCGGTACGCATTGTATCCAACTCTGTGGTTTCCACTATCATCGACATCAATCCCGAAGGCTCGAAGAAGTAATACCGGGCATATCGCTCCGGGACCTCCACTTTCACGGCATCCATCCCGTCGTGCCCCATCACGGTGGCGGGTCCTTTGTAGGTCAGTTCCGCCCCTTGGGTGCGCCAATTGTAGAGTGGCCCGCGGAAGTCGTAGCCGACCAGTCGATTGTAGAAGTTGAGCGAAGACAAATCTACCCAGTAACCCAGCGATGGATTGTATAGACGAAACCTATCTTTCCCGTTGGTGCACAACCCTGTCTGTATTCTTCTCCCGCGCCACACTTCCACGCGGTGCATATTGGGTATCATATACCACCGCTTCATCACGAAGGTGTCGGTGCTGCCTGTGGACGTGATGGTAGTCTCCATCACCAGCATGCTGTCCGCCGGCCATCGGTCGTTGCCTAGCAGTTCCAGATATTGATCCACTATCATGGCCGCTGTGTCAACTACTTGTGTCCGTGCCGTTAGGGCCAGAGTTAGCAGGGCTATCAATGTCAGTATACGTCTCATATCCTTCTTTGGTTAGAATTTCTGGAACGGGAAGCGCAACACCGGTTCTGTCTTGCGGCTTGTTATTCGTATCGTCGCCTCTATGCCAAGCTGTGCCGCCATTCGTTGCAGTCGTTCTTCGGCATCGTCGCTAAGGGCAATGGCTTGCAGCTCCTCGAAAGTCACCTCACGCTTGGCTATGCGCCCCACATCGGCGTAGTTGCCAGAGAAGCGCTTGTCGAACATCGGCGCGTTCACCCACACCGAGTCCTTCGTTGCCATTGCGCGCCCCAACTCAATGAGTTTGTTCACCGACACCCACATCACGCTGTCTTTGGCCATCCTCAGCTGCCCGTTGGTGCTCACGCCGGCTATCGTGGCCGTGAAGTTCACCACCGTGTACATCTGCGGCACCGCTATTGCCGTAGTGTCGCCTGCAGGCGAACTGGCTGGGGCTTCTGTCGCCATATCGCTGTCGGCGGTATTCCGGCTGCCGTGACATCCCGTAAGCACCACAGCCGCGAGTATTGCCATCAGCCATCTGTATGTCGTTCTATTTCTCATCGTTATTGTCGTTCCTCAACTTCTTTCAGGTGCTTTTTCAAGGTGTCGCTCTTTGGGTCGAGCTTCACGGCCTTGCGCAGGTATGGCAATGCCTCTCCGTCGCGCCCAAGCAGGTGCAGTATCCAGCCGTAGGTGTCTAGGCTGTTGGCGTTGTCGGGCTCTGCCTCAATGGTTCTGCGGCTCATCTCCAGCGCCTTTTCCAGGTTGAGGTTCTGTTCAGCCAAGTAGTAGGCGTAGTTGTTCATCATGCCCCAGTCGTCCGAGTTCAGCGTCAGGTAGCGGTCGAAGGCCTTCCAAGCCTTGTTGTACTGTTCCGTGCGGTAGTAGCTTTCGGCCATCAGCGCTGTGCATTCGGCCTCAAGGTATCCCTTTTGGTAACCCCATTTCGCAGTTTTCTCAAGCTTCTCTATCGCCGTGCGGTAATCGTCGCGCCGCGCGGCGCACATCGCCTGCATATAGCACGGCAGCGTCTTCATTGGGAACAGCCTCTCGGCACGCGCGGCGTAGTTCTCAAGGTCGCCTTCGCGGAGGCTGTCGTTGGCCAGGCATATCAGCAACCCTTCCCACACCTCGTACATGCTGCTGTCCTGCTGCAGGGCTTTCTCTATCTGCACCGCTGCCTCGGGATAGCGTTGCTGGCGCATCAGGGCGTCGCCGTACACCAGCGCGAACTGCGGCTCGTCCCCGCAGTCGTCTTTTATAATGTCGAGCAGTCGGAAGCCCACGCCGCGCTTCGCATCGTAGAACTCGTCGTTGCTGTAGAACGAGGCAAGCAGCTGTATCTTTGTTCGGCAGTCGAGCTTCCCGTTCCTGAAGGCCGCCTCCATCTCTTTGTCGGCCTCTGCCGTTTGACCTGTCTGCTTGTAGTATTCGGCCAACTGCAGGTGTATGTATTCGTCCTCGGGATCCGCCGCCAGTATGCGGTCGTAGTATTGCTTGGCTTTCTTGTATTTCCCTTGACTCATGTACCCCTCTGCGGCTATGGCCTGATAGCGCTTCTCCTGCGGCATCGCCTCCGCCAGCTTCTCTACCTCTTTCAAGGCTTTGTCGGGCTTGCCCGCCGCCGCCCACAGGCGTTGCTTCTGCAGCGATATCGGCTCCGTCACTCCCGTCATCTTCTCCACTCTGTCCAGCGCCTCCACAGCCGCCGCCAGGTCGCCGGCCTCTATGTTGGCGTTCGACAGCTCATAGTAGTGCTCCAAAACCTTGGGCTCTGCAGCCACCAGTCTTTCCAGTGTGGCCACCCGTCCCTTGGTGTCGCCCTGTCTCTGCTGTGCTTCGGCGAGGGCCATCAGGTACCATTTGTTCCCCTCGTCAAATCCTACGGCACGCCGCAGGCAAGCCACAGCGCTGTCCGTCCATCCTCTCATCAGCACTTGCCTCCCGAGCTCGTACCACGCAGTCGCGCATTGCGGCTCGTCCTTCGTCAGTTCGGCGTAGGCCTTCATCGCATCCTCGTTCCGGCCGCTCTCCTGCAGCGCCACAGCGTCAATCACCCTTCCTTCGGTCTTCAGCGCCTCTTCCGTCGTTTCCTTTATCGGCTGACGCACATAACGCCCCTCGGCCACACTCGCCTTCTTCTCACCTCCGCACCCGGCCGCCAGCACAGCCACCAACACTATCGCTATATATCTCGTATGCCTCATCGCATTTCAATCTATTATATTATCTCTCTTAAACGCCGCAACCCCCGTTTTATTGTGCTACCCCACGAAAAAACAATCCCCCACCCCTAAGGCACCCCTAAGCCACCTCTAAGCCACCTCTAAGGCACCCCTAAGGCTCACTTAAGCCTCACTTCCGACTCACTCCCGACCCCTACCCACGTTTCGTTAAAAAACTTAAAAACGAAAAAAAATCTTGCCGTATGAGAAAAAATGACTATATTTGCATTTGAAAACGATACTCGAAAAGTGCCCTTTTATGACTTGTAGAAGCTGTAAAAGTGTACTTTAGAACAAAAAAGGAAAACAATTTATTAATCATCAAAATTCAAATCACAATGAAAAAAGTATTAATGGTTTTAGGTCTCGCATTGTGCGCTTCCTTCGCCTATGCACAGACCTGCAATTTCAACAAGTCTGTTGAGAATGCGAAACTCTCGACCGATGCGCCCATCGTGTCCAAGGAACGTCCTACGGACTACAAGGCCTCCATCTTCACCAAGGACACCGTCCTCTATCGTTGCGAGTTCTCGGCCGGTGAATGGAACAACCAGGTGACTGTTGGTAACATTCAGGCCGGTGACATCATCGACGGTGCCGCCGCCACCCCCCACGGTCAGACTGGCGCCCTCCAGCAGTGGCACCGTGTCCCCGACTCGGCTTCCTTCGTTAGCTCCACTGGCGACTGGGGCGCTGTGGACTACAAGAGCTACATCATCAACCGTGTCCGCCCCTACTATGCTGGCAACGACAACGGCTTCGCCTTCATGTACCTTAACCAGGAAGATGGTTCTGGTGTTCACAACTCCTACATGCAGTTCCCCACTGTTGATCGTCCCGCCGATGTCGCTATCATCGACGTGCGCTTCCTCCAGGGCTACATCAACTACTACGATGAGTGCTTCATCGACTATAAGATCGGCAACGCATGGCACAGCCGCGCCATCAACGTCGACGGTGTCGATGTGGCCGTCAACGGCGTCGCTGCCAGGAACGCCAACTACACCATGCCCGTCCAGCTCGCCCAGGAGAGCACCATCACCATCCGCGTCCGCTACTTCGCCGATGGCCAGTCGGGTGATGCCTACGGCTACCTCTGGGGCCTCGACAACCTCTGTATCGTCGGTGGCACCGCCGACCGCTGGTTCACCAACGAGCAGATGTTCCTCGATGGTTTCTATGGCACCATGCCTCAGGGCATGAGCATCCCCATCACCTGGTACGGTGAAGTCGTCAACAACGGCGCCAACGTCCGCTCCGACGTCAGCTACACCCTCGAGCACCTCGATGCCGACCTCATCAGCACCCCCATCGTCAATGCCGACTATAGCACCAGCCTCGCTGCCGACCCCACCACCATCAACTACATGGTTGTTGACGAGCGCGGCTTCTTCGCCGGCGAGCAGGCCAACCGTCCCGCCAGCCAGGTCTTCGCTGCTGGCAACATCGGCGGTTCCCACCTCGGCATGTGGATGTACGCCCCCAACTACGCCTCCAACAACATCACCGGCCAGTATGGTCTCCAGGGTCTCCCCGTTGCCGAGCTCGGCCAGCAGTTCTTCGCTGCCTCCGCCTCCTCCACCGGTGCTGAGGACATCGTTTGGGACACCGTCGCCTATCAGGTTGTCGGTATGACCGGCGGTGATGGTACCCTCGAACTCCCCGGCTATCGCTGGTCCAAAGATAATGGTATCATCCCCTCCAACTCTCTCTACAAATATGGTTTCGACGCCTCCGGCAACTACATCAGCTCCAACTGCCCCCGCTGGAACTCCGCCGGCTACACCCTCATGAACCGCTTCACCACTGGTAACACCGTCCCCACCGACTGGGTCTTCCGTGGCGTCGAAATCGTCCCCCAGACCGTCGATGCTCTGAGCGACATCGCTGGCTCCAAGATCTACCCCGTCATGTACGAGTGTGTCTATCTCCCCGATAGCAACGACTGGGACTTCGACTATGTCGAAACCGGCTTCTCCAACACCATTCCCCACACCGTTACAATGGCCGAGCTCAACGACCTCGCCACCGGCCGTATCGCTCCCAGCCAGAGCTACAAGGCTGTCAACCTCCAGTTCTTCGAGCAGCCCATCCTCAAACCCAACACCAGCTACTACATCGGCTTCCAGCTCGCTACGGATGGTAAGTTCGGTGCCGCCACCCAGCAGTACTCCTACCTCGATGCAGACGGTCAGTCCTCCATCCCCTACTATGCCGACGCTACCCCCGAAGTCGCCAATGGCTACTACCAGTTCACCGCTGGCGCTTATGATATGTTCATGCGCGACCCCGGTGCCGGCTGGTACTTCATCACCTACAACCACGAAATGACTCCTATGATTCGTCCCATCGTTGGTCCTCGCATGACCATCCCCGAGTTCCACATCAACGCCACCTGCGGCACCGGTGTGGAGATCATCAACGAAGATGACGAGTCCATCTGCGGCAGCTACGTCAGCGCCTACCAGGGCTCCAACCCCACCGTCTACATCGTCCCCGAAGGCAACTGGTGCGACACCTGCAACGGTGCCTACAAGATCGAGACCATCTCCGTTGACGGCCAGGTCATCGACATCGACGCAGAATACGATGACTTCACCGTCTCCGAGGGTTTCTACAACGTCTACGACGCCGACAGCAGCCACACCATGCTCATCCGTAGCTACTTTGCTATCACCTTCAACAGCCTCGACAGCAACCGCGCCGTCAGCGCCACTGCCGCCTATCATATCTGGCAGCCCGTCGGTATCGATCGCGCCGCCCTCAATGTCAGCCTCGGCCTCCAGCCCAACCCCGCCACCAGCAGCGTGAAGCTCAACATCAGCGGTGTCACCGGCATGGTCAACTGCAGCATCATCGACATGAGCGGCCGCGTCATCTACAACGCCGACATCAATGCTGAACAGCAGCAGGTCATCGACCTCAGCAACGTCGCCGCCGGCGCCTACTTTGTACGCGTCACAAACGACAAATTCAGCAAAGTCGAGAAACTCATCGTCCGCTAATCCAATTTAGCACGATAACAAAAAAGGCTCCCAATCGGGAGCCTTTTTTTTGTGACTTGTTGGTTACAGCACGTTACCTAGCTGTTCCTTTATCTTCTCCAACTCATCCTTCATCCCCACCACCAACTTCTGTATCTCCACATGATTCGCCTTCGAACCCGTAGTGTTAATCTCACGCCCCATCTCCTGCGCCACAAACCCCAGCTTCTTCCCGCACGAAGGCTCCTCAGCCATCGTCTGGCGGAAATAGTCGATATGCTTCTGTAGGCGCACCTTCTCCTCCGTGATGTCCAACTTCTCCAAATAGTATATAAGCTCCTGCTCGAAACGGTTCTGGTCAACCTCCTTTACCGCAGGGTCGGACAGCCATCGGCGCAAACGCTCCTTGGCGGTATCTATCCTCTCTGCTTCATACGGCGGTATCTGACCTAGCATCTGCTCGATGAGGTCAACGTGAATATGGAAGTCCTTCTCCAATACATCGCCCTCATGTTTGCGGAACTGGTCGGTAAGGTCGATGGCGCGCTCTATGTCGCCCTGCAGCACCTCCCAGTCGGCATCCGACACCTCGCTGTCGGCGCTGCTGTTCCAGATGTCGCTCATCGACGCCAGCGTGTTGAATAGAGACGGGCGGTTGTCGAGGTTGATGGCCGCCAGGTCGTCGGCCACGGGATAGAGCGCCTTGAAGCGTGCCACCAGCAGTTCCTGATTAAAACTGGCCGCTGTGGCGGTATTGCTCTCCTCGCTCATGAAGAACTCCACCTTGCCGCGCTCCAACCGACCCAGCATGGCTCGGATATCCAGCTCGTGGGCGCGGTAGGCGGCGGGCACCTTGACAATAAGGTCGAGCTGCTTGCTGTTGAGAGTTTTTATCTCGATGTTCACTTTCCTGTCGCTCAAAGTGCTCTGCACCTTGGCGTAGCCTGTCATTGATTTCATATTGTTATTGTATTAGTTTCTCGAATGCTGGTGTTGTATATGTCTTCAGCGTACCGTTGTCGTCGTAGATAAACATCACGGCGTCGGTACAGGGACCCTCGGGATGGGCGGCGATAAACTCTTTGGCCTTGTCGAGCCCCATAACCATATATGCTGTGGCCATAGCATCGGCCAGCCAGGCGCTACCCTCCACCACCGAGGCGCTGAGGAGCGTGTGCTCCACCGGCCGTCCTGTGGCGGGGTCGATGGTGTGGGAATAGCGCACGCCGTCGCGCTCATAGTATTTGCGGTAGCTGCCCGATGTTACCACCGAAGCGTTGCGCAAAGCTATGGCCGCCTGCACCTCGGGGGCGCTGACCGAGTCGGCCGACGGCCGCTCGATGCCCACGCGCCAGGGGCTGCCGTCGGACTTGGCGCCGCGGCCTATCACCTCGCCGCCGAGGTCTATGAGATAGCTCTCTATACCGAGGCTGTCGAGCATGGCGGCCAGCAGGTCTACCGCGTAGCCTTGTGCTATGGCGTTGAAGTCAAGTTCGGTGTCGGGATTCTCCTTTACGAGGCGGCCGTCGGCTATACATATATTGGAGTGGGCGGCGGCCATTAGGGCTGCCATCGCCTCGTTGTCGGGCTCTTGCCGCTGCTTGAAACTGAAGCCCCACGCCTGCACTATGCGCCCCACGCGGACGTCGAAAGCCCCTTCGCTATATTCATATATATATAATGAATAGCGAAGCATGCTATCGAGCACCGCGTCGAGGCTGTCGGTAGTGTTGGCATTGAGCCGTCGCAGCAGCGAGCTGTCGACCCACAGCGAGGCCGAGAGGTCGAAGGCATGGAGCAGTGAGTCGACCTGCGGCTGCAGGTTGCGCTGTTGTGCGTCGTAGTATTGTACGCTGTAATATGTACCCTGCGCCTCGCCGTATAGCTGTATGGGCTTCTCAGTCCTTTGACAGGAACATGCTACAAGCAGCAGAGCGGTTACAAAAAAGCGTCCGGCACGGTGGTGCCGAACGCTTAGGTGTTTACTGATAGTCATTATTTGCTGACGATGAGTTTGCGAGTAGCATAGTTGCCATCGGCAGTAGCTATGCGCATCGTGTAGGCGCCGCCGGCGAGGTTGCCGAGGTCAAGCTGCACGGTGTTGCCGCTGTTGTTGTTCACCAGCACCTGCTGGCCGATGGCGTTGTAGATGACCACCTGGCTGATGGCCTCGCCACAGTTGATGTTTACAATGCGGTTGGCAGGGTTGGGATAGATGTTCACGTCAATACCCTCAACATCATCGATACCGACGTTGGTGAAGGTGACTGTGAGCCAGTTGTCGGCGGGGCAGTTCTGAGTGTTGACCTGGGTGACGAGGTGAATGTTGACGTTTTGGCCGTTACCGGGGTCGTTGACGGTTACACTAGTGTCGGTACCAAATTCCTGATTGTCTTTATACCAGTGGAAGTTTACGTTTTGGGTGTTGGTTACGGCACGGAGGGTGGTGCTCTGACCAGGCTGGAGCATCCAATTGCCCTCGATAGCTACGACGGGGGTGAAGTGGAGGGTAAGCTGGAGGTGGCCATAGAAGGGACAGCCCTCTTCGTTTACAGTGTCAGACATTACCTTGCGGAAGTCCTCGGTGTGGTAGAGGGTTGTGTCGGCAAAAGCCCAATAGAAGGAGTCGCAGGTAGTGACGAGGGTGTCGATATTGGTGCTGTGGTGGATAGTGAGGTCAAGCACGCCGATGGAGTCATAGCAGCGATTGGGATCGGAGTAGAGGGTACTATGGTTCTCATACTTTAACACATAGCCAGTGGTGTCAGTAGTGAACTCGGGCGATGTTGCACCATCCACTTTGAAGGTGTATTTGTCACAAGCTGTTACGACGGTGGTGCCGTTGCGGTAGCGCTGCTGGGGCTCCACGATGGTGAGCGGTAGAGCCAGGAAAGTGATGCATCCAGTGTTGGGGTTCTTAACGTAGAGGTTGCTGTCAGGGAAGAGAGGATCGTTGTAAGTGGTATCTGTGGTGTATAGACCAGACTCGGTGAAGGTGGCTACGTCATTGGCACCATATCCTTGACCACTACGTTGGCCGGGGAAAGTGAAAGTGTATGTGGCGCAACGTGTAACAGGCTCTAAGGTGTCGTGGAGATGGATGAAATTGAGGTCGAGATGATAGTAGGTAGTACAGGTGATATTGTTGGCGGTGGTGAAAATAGTAGTGTCGTAGGATCCTTCGACTGTAACCTGACGATTGGCCCAGCTATAGGCGGTGCCACAATAAGAGGTGACGGTTGTGTCGTACTCCTCATTAGTGTAAGCGATGATGCGAATGGAACCGATACTGTCGCAACCGTTGACAGAAAGTACGGTGTCGGTGTGTACCGTGTTGAGGTCGGTGTAGGTCTGGTCGCCCCATTTGTAGAAGCAGCCCGCTGTTACATCGCGAACCTCGGGGTTCGTGTTATAATAGACGGGGTCGACTACAAGGATAAGGCTGTCGATGGTGACGCACTTACCAACGGTGTCACGGTCAACATAGGTGCCAGAGGTGGCAAGACTCTGTCCGTGGAAAGTGTATGGACCGCAGTTGGTTATGTTGTGTTCGTTGAGAATACGGAACGAGAGGTTGACCTTCACGGTATATACACTATCACATTTGCCTACTTTGGTTTTAAATTTGAATTGTCTGGCGGTTGTATCGGTGATATTGTAGCCGTGCCAACGGTAATTGCAGCCGTCATAATCGTATTCCTCATAAGCAGAGAACGAGTGGCCTATTTTGATGTTTACCACGTCGTGACGCTGGCAGCCCTCGGTGGTGGTGTATGTTGAGTCAAATGCTACCGACTCGGTTAGGAACTCGCCCCAGGGTGCATTGAACCTGTCGCATACGGTGGTGTCGATGTTCGACGAGTCGACGCCAGTGAGGGTAAGCATAATCCTGACGATGCTGTCGCAGTGACCGTTCTGGCCGGGAATAACGCCGATATGTTCACCGGCGGTCTTCCAGATGCTGTCGTTCCAATAGTAGACGCAGTTGGCGGTGTCGACAATCTGGGTGGTGTCGCCCGATGCAGTACGGATGGTGAGGTCGAGGACGTAGATGGCACTGTCGGTTATCACCATAACCGTGGTGTCGTGAGTGTAGGTCATCGAATCGACGGGCCACACATACTCGCCACAGGCAATCTGACTAGTTGTCACGAAAGGACGGTCGGCGGCCTGACCGAAGGCGATGGGCAAGCATACGACAGCCATTAACAGACTCAATAATACTTTTTTCATCTTGTTTAGTTTGTATTTATTATTATTATTATCTTTTTTAGTGACCTGTTTGTTAGCAGGTTAAACGTCCTTGCCCTGTCAAAAATAGGGCTAAGAACAACATGCAAAGATAACACTTTTTTTTATTGTGGAAAAATATTTGTTGAAAAAAGTGTTATTTTTTATTTTGAAAAGGGGTGGCTAACGTGCCAGAACGAGCTCGGCGATGTTCTCCACATGCTGTGTGTGGGGGAACATGTCGACGGGTTGGATGCGCCTCACGTCATAGCGTGCAGCGAGCATCTGCAGGTCTCTGGCTTGTGTGGCGGGGTTGCAACTTACGTAGACAATCTTCCTCGGTGCCATCTCGAGCAGTTGGGCCACCACCTTGTCGTGCATGCCCGCACGCGGTGGGTCGGTGACCACCACGTCGGGCCTGCCGTTCTCGACCACGAATTCGGGTGTGAGAACCTTGGCCATGTCGCCGGCATAGAACACCGTGTTGCTGAACCCGTTGCGTTCGGCGTTGCGACGAGCGTCGGCGATGGCCTCTTCAACATACTCTATGCCAACTACTTTCTTGACGTGGCGAGCCAGGAAGAGGGCTATGGTGCCGGTACCTGTGTATAGGTCGTATAGGGTGTCGTCGGCCTGCAGCTCTGCGAGGTCGGCCACGAAGCTGTAGAGCCGCTGCGCCTGAGCCGAATTGGTTTGGTAGAACGACTTGGGATTGACTATGAAACTCAGAGGCTTGTCGCCACGCCAGCCGTCCATGCGCTCCTCGATGTGGTCAGCGCCACAGTAGGTGTGCACCTCGAGGTCGGAGTAGGAGTCGTTCATCTTGGTGTTGACGATGTATTGCAGCGATGTAATCTGGGGGAAGCGCTCGCGCAGCATATCCAGCAGGGGGAAGAGGCGTGCCGTGTCGTCCTCGGCCACGATTACCATAACCATCCAGTCGCCTGTCGAACTGTTACGCAGCACCAGGTTGCGAAGAAAGCCTGTGTGATTGCGGATGTCGTAGCACGACAAGCCGTGCTCCAGGGCATAGTCTCTCACTGCCAGGCGTATCTCGTTGCTGGGGTCGGCCTGCAGGGCGCAATGCTCTATAGGCAGCACCTTGTCGAACAGCTGCGGTATGTGGAAGCCCAAGGCACCCCACTCGTCGTCGCGACGGGCGTGTGGGTCTTCTATCCAAGCGCGGTTCGAGAAGGTGAATTCCAGCTTGTTGCGGTAGTAGTATATGTTCTCAGAGCCACAGATGGGGCGCATGCCAGAGCAGTCGATATTACCAAGCCGTTCTAGGTTGTCGCGCACTTGCCGCTGCTTGGCTTGTAGCTGGGCTTCGTAGCTCATTGTCTGCCATTTACAGCCGCCACATACACCGAAGTGAGGGCATACGGGCTCCACTCTCAGTGGCGACATGCGGTGGAAACGCACCGCACGACCTTCGGCGAAGTTCTTCTTCTTTTTGTAGAGTTGTATGTCGACGATATCGCCTGGCACCACGAAGGGTACGAACACCACAAGTCCGTCGACCTTGGCAACGGCCATTCCCTCGGCGCCTGCGTCGAGTATCTCAATCTGTTCCAGCAGGGGCAGTTCTCTGTTTCTGCGGCTCATAAACGTTATGTGTTTAAATAAAAAAAAGAAGTATCTTACGGTACTTCTTTAGTTTAGAAAAGCCGTTGCATCTTAGCGCTCGTCCGAGACGGTCAGTCTTTTTCTGCCTTTGCGGCGGCGGGCGGCCAGCACTTTCCTACCGTTGGCGGTGGACATTCTCTTGCGGAAACCGTGCTTGTTGGCTCTTTTTCTCAGCGAGGGTTGGAATGTTCTCTTCATTTTATCTTATTGTTTTTTGTTATCTTACGAGAGGTTAGCACACATTTTCACCTCAAATTTGGAAGTGCAAAAGTACACATTTTTTTCAATATGGAAAGAAAAAATTGTTGAAAAATATTATTGGTAAGATGTAATATATTGATTATTAGCAAAAGAAGTGCCATAAATAAATTCTTTTTTCTCTATGTGAAAAAAAAATAGTACTTTTGCACTTTCAATTGACAAATTAAAAAGTTGTTAATTGAGTGCACTGCAATAAGAAAAAGATATGGACAAGAAACAATTTGTGGAGAAGATTGGCAACCCGGTGAAGTTCACCTCGCAGGAGCGGGGGTGGCTGCGTGCCGTGCAGGCCAAGTATCCATATTCTTCTGTCATAAACGTGCTTACGCTGATGGCCGACAGGGTCTTCCATTTCGACACCCCTGAAGAGCGCCGTGTTGCCATGCTCTCTATGTGCGACGGCAATGCCCTTGGTCCCATGCTCGACAAGGCTGTCGCCACTGTCGAAGAACCTACTTTCGACGTTTTGAGTGAGATTAACACCTTCCAAGAGGTATCGTTCAAGACCGCTCCCAAGAGTGTAATATTGTCGAATTTCCTCCAAGTCGGACCTTCCGAGGAAACGAAAAAAGCACAGACGGAGCCTGTGGCGACGAATCTGAACGACAAAAAAAGTCTTCAGGCCAACTCGTCGCTAGGTACTGAAACTCTTGCTGTTATACTTGAAAAACAGGGTAAGTACGACAAGGCTTTGGCCATTTACAAAAATTTATTGGCGCAGAATCCCGAAAAAAGTAGTAATTTTGCACCCCGAATTGCACGATTGGAAACAATAATAAACAGTAAATAACATAGTAAAGAAAGATGTACACTTTTATTGTAATCCTGATTCTCGTAGTCTGCGTATTGCTTGCGCTGGTCGTATTGGTTCAGAACTCCAAGGGTGGTGGCCTTGCCGCCAACTTCTCGGCTCCCACTCAGGTGCTCGGCGCCCGTCAGTCGGCCGACTTTATTGAGAAGGCTACCTGGTGGCTCGCTGCCATACTTATCGTTCTCAGCCTTGCCGCCACGGCCCTCATACCCCGTCCCACAAACAATGGCGAGGCCCAAACTGAGGTCACCACGACCAACGACTTAAGCCCCGTTCAGCAGAACGCCGCTCCCACTGCCACTCCCACAGCCGAATAAGCAGTGGCTGCGCACGGCGTAGAACAATCGGTAACTCAACTTATTCTCTCCCGCTTCCCGCATACACCAACCGACGGGCAGCGGGAGGCTTGCGCTTTGATGGCGCGCTTCCTCTACGACTCCGACCCCCGGTCGGCATTCTTGCTGCGCGGCTATGCCGGTACCGGCAAGACGTCCCTCGTCTCGGCACTCATACGCACCTTGCCGCAGCTACGTGTCAACTCGCTTCTGCTGGCACCTACGGGTCGCGCCGCCAAAGTGCTCTCGGGCTACAGCGGCCGCCAGGCTTTCACCATCCACAAGAAGATCTACATGACGGCCACCGACGCCACAGGCCAGATGCGCACCATGCGCGCTGTCAACAAGCACAGCCACACCCTCTTCATCGTCGACGAGGCATCAATGATAGGCATCGAACCCACCTCCTCGCGCCACAGCCTCCTCGAAGATCTGGTGGAATTTGTCTATAGCGGCAACCATTGCCGCCTGATGCTCATCGGCGACACCGCCCAGCTGCCTCCTGTCGGCCAGAGCGAGAGCCCCGCCCTCGACGCCGCCTACCTCAAGGCTTCTTTCGGCCTCAACCTCCTCTCGCAGGAACTCACCGAGGTGGTGCGCCAGCAGAGCCTCTCGGGCATCCTCGCCAACGCCACGGCCCTCCGCGGACAGATAGCCGACATGCAGATGGCCGACGAGGCACATCTCCCGCTCTTCGACACCGCCGACGACGTGGTGAACCTCAACGGACAGGACCTCATGGAGGTGCTCAACCGCGAATACTCTGGCGACGGCCTCGAGGATGTCGTCGTCGTAACCCGCAGCAACAAGCGCGCCAACCTCTTCAACCAGGGCATACGCGCCAGCGTCCTCTTCCGCGAGGAGGAGGTCAACGCCGGCGACTACCTCATGGTGGTCAAGAACAACTACTTCTGGCTCGACGACGACAGCACCATAGGCTTCATTGCCAACGGCGACATCGTCGAGGTGCTCAGCGTGCGCCACGTGCAGGAGCTCTACGGCTTCCGCTTCGCCGACGCCACGCTGCGCTTCGTTGACTACCCCGACGAGCAGCCCCTCGACTGCAAAATTATGCTCTCGACGCTCTACAGCGAGTCGCCCTCGCTCACCGCTGACGAGCAGGAACGACTCTACACCATGGTGATGGAGGACTATGCCGACCTGCCGCACAAGGCCGACCGCCTGCGCGAGCTGCGCCAGAACCCCTACTACAACGCCCTGCAGGTCAAGTTCTCCTACGCCCTCACCTGCCACAAGACCCAGGGCGGCCAGTGGCGCACGGTAATTATAGACCAGGGCTTCCTTCCGCCCGACCAGCGCCTCGACCGCGACTACCTGCGCTGGCTCTACACCGCCTTCACACGCGCCTCTGGCCGAGTGTATCTTCTCGGCTTCGACGATCGCTTCTATGCATAAACAGAATTAGATGGCTTTGACGGGGTTGGCGTACATCTCGAGGAGTATGCGCCGTGCGTCGGGGTGGGGCAGTGCGTCGGCACGTGCCGCGAGGGTGTCGACGGTGTGCTGGGTGTAGCGGCCACGCCGTGTGCGGCCGTTGAGCATGTCGTAGGCGGCATAGTTGGTGGGCATCAGGCGGTAGCCGTCGCGTATGCGGCGGTCGAGCACGCGTGCCACATGCGTGGTGAGCTCCTCGTCCTCGGAGGAGACCAACTCGCGCTGGGTCAAGGGACGTCCTATCTCCATGTGTACATGGCCTTTGTGGCCGATGATGCCGGTGACTACACTCTTCAGGTCTTCGTCGGGGGCTTTCTGGTAGGCGCCGTTGCGGCTCTGCAGTAGCTCGGTGGCCTTCATGGCGTCGCATGGGTCCCACTCATAACTAATGCTTATGGGCACCAGGTGCAGGTCGCGCAGGGTCTGCTGCGGTTCGCCTTTGCCTCCGAGGGTGAGCATTTTGAGCATGGCAGGCGCCGTGGTGTCGACGCCGTCCTTGGCGCGTCCGTTGCGCTGGGCTATCCACACCGACTGGCGGCAGTCGACGACGAGGTGGTTGAGGTAGTCTGAGAGGTGCTGCAGGCTGTTGTAGAAAGCCCTTGGCGTGCCGCCACGCTCCATGCGTATCAGCTTGTTGCTGCGGAAGAGCACCTCCATGATGGGGATGCTCAGCAGGTTCTGCCCGAAGACTATGTGCGAGGTGTCGCCGCGGTGCTCTATGAGCAGGTGCTGCAGCAGGAATGCGTCGAGGGTGATGTCGCGATGGTTGGAGACGAAGAGGTAGGGCTGGCCGCGGCGCAGGTGGTGCAGGCCGTGGTGGGTGAAGCCCTCGGTGGTCTCGCTGATGATGCGGCGTATGGCGTCGTTCATCACCGTGGCCTGGAACTGATGGATGTTCTGTATGGCTAGGATGCGTGTGCGGGCCTCGTCGATGTCTATGTTGGGATAGATGAAGCGCACCATCTGGGGGAAGAGGTCCCACTCGGTGATATGCCGCATGGCACCGGGTATCTCGGCGTCGTTGTAGGGACGTATGTCGTCGAAGGAGTCCATTCAGAGTACTGTCTCAATCAGGTGTTGCATCTCCTGCCTGGGGTCGGCGTCCTTGTAGAGGATGCGGTAGACGGCTTCGGCTATGGGTATGCGGTCGGTGCTGCCGTTGCTTTTGGCAATGCGGTGCATGTTGCGCACCGAGTAGTAGCCCTCGGCAATGCTGCCTGTGCGTGCGAAGACCTCCTCGGGCTTCTCTCCGCGTGCCACGGCCTCGCCGAGGGCGCGGTTGCGGCTGTGGCGCGACCAGCAGGTGACTGTCAGGTCGCCGAGGTAGCAGTTGTCTAGAATGTTGCGGCTCGGGAGCGGGAGGTTCTTCTCCAGCAGGCGGCTCATCTCGCGGATGGCTCCGGCGGTGAGCACGGCGTTTAGGTTGTCGCCGTAGCCCAGGCCGCTGCCTATGCCCGCGGCGATAGCGTAGATGTTCTTGGCAAGGCCGCAGCGCTCCACGCCGTCGATGTCGGTGCTTACCGAGGTGATGATATAATGGTTGCGCAGGCGGTCGGCCACTTCGCGGGCGAAGGTCTCGTTGCGCGAGGCGGCGGTGAGGTAGGTGGGCATGCCGTGGGCCACCTCCTCGGCGTGGCTGGGACCGCTGACGACGCAGATGTCGTCAGGCTGCACACCGAATGTCTGCTCCACATATTGCGAGATGCTCATGCAGCAGTCGGGCAGCGTGCCCTTGACCGCCGAGATGATGCGGTGCCCTTTGAGCGCCTCGGGGGGCAGCTTAGAAAGCACACGGTCGATATAGGCCGAGGGTACGGCGAGCAGCAGTTCGTTGCTGGCCTCCACCACGTCCTGCAGGTCGTCGCTGACCCACAGACGCGAGGGGTCGAGCTGCAGCTCGGGGAGATGCCGGGGATTGTGCCCTGTGGCCATTATTTCGTCGGCCACCTCCCTGCTCCGGGCCCACCAATTCACCCTCTGCTGACTGTTCTCCTGTAATATTTTGACTATTGCCGTGGCCCAACTGCCACTGCCAATAACAGCTATCATGCTCTGTATCATTAGTTCACACATAGTGGCCGCGGCATCCCGTGGTCACATTTCGATTTGCAAAAGTACTACTATTATTTCACATTTTATAACATTTATATGTTAAAAAATGCTAACACCATTCACGTCTCATGTCTCGCCGTACACACCACGTTCACAGTGAATTATATAATTTTAATATATATAACCCATTGAAACTTAGCTCTTAGCCCCATTACATACGGATCACATATGGATCACATACGGAACACATACGGAACACATACGAATCACCTATCTCCTCCCTCCACCCCCTGATGACCCAGGGGTATAGAGGGTGTGGAGTTGGTGTGGAGAGGGTGTGGAGAGGGTGTGGAGGGGGTGGCCTTTCATTCCTGATTTCCAGGCGGTTGGATATGTTAAATTCCCGTATCTTGCTGACAACGTGTCGGGTATATGCTCAAAAAGATGTCTTTGAAGACACTAGATATGTTAAAAATCCATAAATGGTGAACAGTTTTTGCCTCTTCGTCGTCATATTATATGTAAAGACTAAAAATAATCATTATATTTGCAAAAACAAAACCTCAAAGTCATAAAACACAAATTATTTAAAATCTGGCTGTTATTAGCCTTCTTATCTTTTGGGGCTGTCCCTGTTTCCATGATGGCTCAACCGAATACTCAGTATGAAATCACTAGTTTGGCCACATCGAATTCAATCATTGTGGAATACACAGATGACATCGACATTGTTTACAACGACAATGGTGCCAGGTGGCTATCTTGGTGTATGGGAGGCGGTATACATTGACAATAACTGTGCCGACATAACACCCTTAACAATAAAAGATAATGTGCATGATGTTCTCCCGTGGTTTTTGGATTTTAGAAGAGAAACCACTACCAGTACGCAGTTGACATATTTTGCGAACATTAATAGTTATCCTATAGTACAAATATGTGAATAACCAATCAAAACCTTATAATATATGAAGAAAATTCTGATTGTTGTTTTTTTGTCTTGCTGTTTTGCCGTCCAGGCGCAACACGACTCAATTCCGTATAACATAGGAATACCGCAGTTTTTCGTAAATCATCCTTTTGACTCGATGCATTACTCAAAACATGACGGCACCGATTGCTATCCTGCACTTTTTTACTTGAACAATAATAGTTTTTTGTATCAAGGCTGGGGAGGAGCGTTGGGAATGCCTGCTGCGTTTGCAATAATGTCGGAACCAGACGGTGAACTCGCATTCGGATTTTACCCTGATTCGACGATACATTTGATTGGTGTGGCTTTCTGCAATGTAAATGGCACCGATGATCTTGCTGATACTTTTGCTTTTTATTATGACACAATAGGCTTTGATTCTGTTGATTTAAAGGTATATGCGCCGAATGGTCCGGATATGAATCTGGTAGCAATGGGGGGAATTACAAAATCGAACATGATTTCTTACAGCCGCCTTTATTTCCCTTACTTGGGATGGGATTCAGTTGATTTGGCGCCTGCTGGTGGTTCTACATATAGTGGTAGATTTGCAATACGGGAGTTATATTTTGAGAATGAGATAGACGTTTCGGATTCGATATACATATCGCTACAATACAGGAATCGGAATCCTAATTCCGGCGCATGGATACCTGGTGTAACTGGATGGGCAGAATTTCATTGGCCCCAAATCTCTCCCGACATACGGATTTGGCCCGTACAGAGTTACCGCGTCAGACATTGCGCCGCGGACTGCCCGTGGATATACGGCGAGCAGCACAGCTATCCCTTGCTGTTCCCGATTATCCGCCGCGACTGCGACAGTTGTCCGCAGGTGCGGGGGATGCAACATATCAAGGCTGCGGCGAACAAGGCCATCTTCAAGTGGCAGCGGGGCACTAACCACCACGACTGGCAGCTCAGCTATGGCC
>JAEEGL016729957.1_pt1 | contig 21425 bp, 19 predicted proteins | sample 9134231 | NCBI WGS metagenome assembly JAEEGL01 (sample SAMN16246548, study PRJNA631951) | gut metagenome | biome: gut microbiome; feature: rumen; material: fiber-attached | host: Bos | place: Iran: Karaj | collected 2018-10
ATAGACAAGAAAGCTCCCGACGGAGCTTTTTGTGTGAGCCTGTTACAAATCCGCAACAATTGTCATCATCGTATCCACACAAAATATGAGAAGATAAAAGAAAGAAGAGGCAGATCAATGAACGATCCTCCCGGTCTGAAAAGACGGGAAGATTTTTGTCGTTTCAATATAAGGGGGAAGATGTATGAAAAAGATCTTGATCAGATTCTTTATCCTGCTTGTCACTTTCACATGTTTTTCTTATGCGATCTACTTTGAAAAGGATGAAGAAGAAAAAATCTTCCACGTCCATGTCCACGAGATCCACGCGATCGCTCCCGGTGAAGAGATGGGGACCTGTCCGACAGCAGGCTGCGGCGGAACACTTATCGTTGTGGAAGCGATACAGCCGACGAATTGCACGACACCGGGATTTTATTATGTACAATGTAATAATTACTGCGGATATATGACAGAAGGGGAGATCCCGGCTCCCGGTCATGACTACAGAGAAACAGTCGTATCGGCTGCGACTTGTACAAGCAGCGGACTTCTATCTTACGAATGTAGCCGTTGCGGCGATTCCTATACCAGTGAACCCGCCGCTTTAGGTCACGATTATCGGTACAAAGTGACGAAGGAAGCGACCTGCACAGAGGAAGGTCTGCGCACATATACCTGCACCAGATGTAACGACAAGTATACCCGCAAGATCGAAGCTCTCGGTCACGACATCGAGTACGATGAAAAGGAAGCGACCTGCACGGAAGCCGGTTATAAGAAAGGCGTCTGCAAGCGCTGTAAGGAAGAGACCAACGAGGTCTATCCGGCTCTGGGTCATGACGTCAAGGAATACAAGAGGGTAAAAGAGCCGACCTGCACGGAAGACGGAAGGCTTGAAGGCGTCTGCGAGCGCTGCGGTGAGACGATAAGCAATGCATTGACGAAGCTCGGTCACAAGTATCCGGAAGAGTGGACCGTGGAGAAAGAACCGACGTATTTTGCGGACGGTCTTGAGTATAAGCTCTGTTCGGTCTGCGGCGACCGCATCGAACAGATCATACCGCGCAAAGATCCCACGCCGATCATCGTAGGCGGCGGCGGAGCAGCCGTTTTGGCGGCAGCCGGCATCTTCTTATATATGAGGAAGTTCTCCAAGCTCGCAAGGAAAGGCGAGAAAGCGCTCAAGGAGAAGATCGAACCGGAATTCGAAGACAAGAGCATCCTGTACTGCGGAAGCGATGAGAGCTTATTGAAGACGCTCAAGTCGAAGAAGTTTTTGGAAGTCTCGACCTGCGAGAAAGAAGAACTGGAAGAGACGGCGGCGGAAACGGAAGCGGATCTGCTGATCGTCGATGTCCATGATGACGAAAGCTTCGATGCACTGATCAGGCTGAAAGATGAGACGCTGCCGAAACAGAAGATCGGCATCGTTGCCGGCGAGGAATACTACAAGGAAAACAAGGCGAAGCTCGATTCCTTCAAGGAAGACAAGACGATCCTCGATTATGTGAAGTTCGATGCGAGCGCCTACGAGATCCTGGTCAAACTGGTCCTGCCGGTCCTGAAACCGGATCTGAAGTCGGATGAGGCTCTCACCAATATCGGTGCCGTGGCGGATGCCTTGGGCATCCCGGGCATCTCGACCCTGATCGATGTCTACGTCAACGGCAGAGACATCAAGGCGACGGTCGAAGAGGGAGAGCTTTCCGTGAGCTCGACGGCGACGGTCATCGCCGACATCGCTTCGATCCTGGGCTTAGATACGGTGGCCAGCGTGGCAGGTCTGGTGGATGATGTGGATTCCATCAAGGCGGCGGCGGACAAGGAGGCCGGTGCCAACGAACGCAAGTACGGCGTGGAAGGCGCCAAGGACATCGTCGATGTCGTGTCCGGCATCATAAACAAAGATGAATGAAGGCGGTGAGCGGAAAGCTCACCGTTTTTGTTATACAATGGTCATATATGGAAAAACTGTTCAAATACCTTTATGACAAGAAGTACATCAAGATCTCCGTTTACTGCATCGGCAGCGTCCTGATCGCTTTTGCCTTAGGTATCCTCATATTCAATATCTTCACGTCTCTTGGTCCGGCTTTCTCCTTCCTGGAAGCGATCCTGTCACCGCTGATCCTGGGTGTCGTACTGGCGTATATCCTGGATCCTCTGGTCGTCTGGATCTCGAAGAAGATCTTCTTCAAGGTCAAGAGCCGGAAGAAGCGCCGGGCTTACAGTGTGGCGGTGACGTTCATGATCGTCGCGGCCGCTGTCGCTTTGATCCTGAGCATCCTGATCCTGACGGTGACCAAGTCCGTTTCTTCGATTGATCTCAATTATCTGTGGACTTACGTGCAGTCACTGGAAACGGATTTTTCCAAGTTCTGGAAGACCGTTGAAAGCAAGCTGGCCGACTTCAATATCAGTCTCGGCAGTTTCGGCAAGACGGCATCGAAGGTCTTCAACGATGTCTCTTCCGCTTTGTCGACCTTGTTGTTCGCCAATATTTTTGCGGTCTACTTCCTGCTGGATTCCAAGATCAAAAAATACATGCAGATGCTGCTGGAGCTGTTCGTATCGGAAGAGAAAAGAGAGAAACTTTCGGAGTTTGCGAAAGACGCCGACAAGGTCTTCTCCGGCTATATCCGCGGACAGTCGATCGATGCGCTGCTGATCGGGATCATGGTCGCGGTCTCCCTGCTGATCGCGGGGATCCCTTATGCGGTGGTCATCGGTCTTTTGACAGGTATAGGCAATCTGATCCCTTATGTCGGGCCGTTCGTCGGTTTCGGCTCTTTGATCATCATCTGCATTTCGGAAGGATCATTGAGCCATCTTTTGATCGGTGTGGCCATCCTGGCGGTCGTCATGGCGATCGACGGCAGCCAGATCGGCGGGATCGTAGGCATGTTGGTGGCGGTACCGGTCGCAGCGCTGATCAAGCTGCAGTTCGACACCTATGTCGAGAAAAGAAAACTGCAAAGCGAAGAAGAAAACAAGCCGGATCAGAAATGACCCGGCCGTTTTGTCATAGACCGGGAATTTCCGTGCGGAAAAGTTTTCGACAATGTCTGAAACCCGGAAAGAATACTTTGACAGTGGAAAAGGGATCGGAAGAAGATCGATCCGTGAAGGGAGGAGACCGTGTTCAGTGAAAGGGAACTGATCTTGCTGGCCATATTATCGGGCAGGGAAGAATGGATGCCGGGCAAGGCTCTGGCGGAAATGCTGGAAGTGGGAAACCGGACCTTGCAAAGCGAGGTCGCGACGGTCAACGCGATCCTTTCGAAGCACTCTCTTTCAAGCAGGATCGCTTCCAATAACCGTTTGGGATATCGGCTGGAAGGAAACCGCGATCAAATAAGGAAATACGTCAGCGAAAAAGGTGTCGATCCCGCAAGGGATGCTTATGAAAGTGCCAACAATATACTTACGGTCCTCTTGTACGAGAGGGACTACATCACCCTCAACGAGATCGCCGAGAAGACTTTTCTGGCGGCCTCTTCCGTCAGTTTCAATCTTGAAAAAGTCAGGAAAATGATCGGCAGGACGAAGGATGCGAAGCTGCTTGTCCATCCGCGGAAGGGCTATAAGCTGGAAGCGGAAGAATATCTCAAGCGGATGTTGAGCGTCAATGCGCTGTCCGATGAGATCTCGGAAACGGGCAGACTTTATCCGGAGGTCGTTGAGGGTTATGAGATCCTCGATGAAGTCAGGAAGATCCTGATCTCGGTCTTCGTTCCCGCGCAGTACATCGTCGAAGGCAAGGCTTTTGATGCCTTCTCCCGTTATTGTGCCTTCTCGATGACGAGACAACTCAACGGTTTTCTTCTTGAACCGATGAGAGAGGATCATAAGATCGGCGAAACGACCGGAAAGATCGCCGCTTCTTTTGCAAAAGAGCTCAATTACGGGTTTTCGAAAGAGGAACTGTACCTTCTCGATGACCGTCTTGAGGAGCTCAATGTCATTGGAACGGCGAAGAAGGACTATCCGGAAACAGAGAAACAGATCAGGGACTTTTTTAATGTCGTCGAAGAAGAAACGGGACTGATCATGAAAGCCGATGAAGACTATCTGAAGAGGATGTCAGAGCATCTATATCGGATGAACCGGCGGGTCGATGTCGGCAACTACCTCAGGACCAAAGACCCCGAAAGCATCGAGAAACAATATCCGGTGGCCTTGCATCTGCTCAGGACCTGTTTCCGCAAAGTCTTCCGTGAAGCCATTCCGGGAAACGAGGAAAGACTGCTGGTGCCTTACATATCCGCGCTCCTGACAAGTCCGGGACCGAAGGTCGATATCCGCATCGTTTCCGACCAGCCGGTCGGTGAGATCTACCGATTCCGCATGAACCTTTATGAGACTTACGGTCCGTTGATCGGAAAGATCAGGATCTTTCCGACTTACCTCTACGAAGAGCGTTTCCTGAATACGGATAAGGATGCCATCTGTCTGACCAGCGAAGAGGAACTGGTCTTTCGGCACAAGGAACTGACTTATATCGATCTCTATAAGGAACAGTATCAGAACAGCCTGATCTCCGGGATGATCCTGGAGCGCAGCGAAGAGATGAAAGAGAGGGTCTTTTCCGCCTTTGAAAAAGAATTTGAGGAAGAAGAGACGGTCTTTGAAAAAAAGGCAGCCGGCTATGAGGAAGTGCTGGCTTTTCTGACCGGAGAAGAACGATTCCTTGATACGAGCACATCTTTCATCGATAACGGCATCCTGCTGGTGATCTCCCACGGAGGGAAGGATCACATCCGGAAAAGGATGCGTTTGGCAGAACCTTTGGAGTATGGGGGCAGGATCATCGGCGAGATCCTTTATTTCAGGATCGGACGCAGAGAAGACGCCGCGAGATTCTGCGAATATATCAGAAAGACCGTCAACAAGCGGAACTGATCGTTCCGGTCACTTGCGGGATTAATTGCGTAAACGCTTCCATTTCTTCTTTTTTCATTCGTTCATACAATGGACTTGTAAGAAATAAGGAGACAGATATATATGGCAAAAAACTATGATTCATTAGCGAAAGAGATCATTGAAAAATTAGGCGGTCCTGCCAATATTTCCAGGATCTTCCATTGCGCTACGAGATTAAGAGCACAGCTCGTCAACAGAGACATCGTCGATCTGGAAGAAATCAAGAAGATCGCCGGCGTCATGGTTGCGATCGATTCCGTCGGCGGCGTCCAGGTCATCATCGGCAACGACGTCAACAAGGTCTTCGATACGGCGCTCGCCTTATACCCCGATATGGAAAGAGGCGAAAATACCGACGAGAACCTCGATGAAAACACCGACGAAAAACAAAACATCTTCTCAAAACTCCTCAACGTCCTGTCTTCCCTGATCGGACCGGCGATCCCGCTGATCATGGTCTCAGGCCTGCTGACGGCAGTGCTGACGATATTGACGAAATGGGCCGGTCTTTCGGCGGAATCCACGACGTATACGATCCTCAATGTCGCAGCGAATTGTGCATTGTATTTCCTTCCGATCTATATCGCCTATACGGCGGCGAAGAAATTCGGTACGGATATCATGATCTCGCTGTTCATCGGTGCTTTCATGATCCATCCGGAGATCATCGGACTGGGCGATCAGGGAGCCTTCGTTTCCCTGTTCGGTCTGCCGGTCAAGACAGCCAACTATACCAGCACGCTGATTCCGATCATCTTATCGATCTGGGCCCTCAAGTATGTTGAAAAACTGTCTGCGAAGATCGTTCCCGATTCCATCAAGTTCGTCTTCCGTCCGTTCCTGACGGTCTTGCTGATGATCCCGCTCACCCTTTGCGTCACCGGCCCGATCGGCAGCTACTGCGGCGATCTCCTGAACACGGTCATGACTTCGATCAACAATGTCGCACCTTGGGCTTCCGTGCTGGTCGTCGGCTGCCTGGCTCCGCTACTGGTACTTACAGGCATGCACTTTGCGCTGATCCCGCTGGTCTTCATGGAGTTTGCGACCGCCGGCTATGACAATATGCTCTTCAACGCTTTCATCGGTATGAACTTCTCGCAGTTCGGCGTCGCCCTGGCTGCTTTCCTGAAGACGAAGAACCCGAACCTCAAGGAACTCGCCGGATCCTGTGCGGTCACAGCTTTCCTGGCCGGTGTTACCGAGCCGACGCTCTACGGAATCTGCTTGAGGATGAAGAAGCCTTTGTATGCGACATGGATCGCCTGCATCGCCAACGCCGTCTTCTGCGCCGTCTTCGGTGTCAAGGTCTTCAGCTTCGGTGCACCGTCCTTCTTCACGATGCCGATCTTCATGAATCCGGACGGAACGATGTCGAACTTCTATCTCGACATCGCAGCTGCTGCGCTGACCATTGCAGTCGCCTTTGCGGCAACTTGGATCCTGGGCTTTGATGACAGCGTCTACGGAAAAGAAAACTAAAAAATACTGATCGGATCGCCGGTCGATTCGGCGATCCGTCTTAGAAGGGATCGTTTATGTATTCTACAGGGATCAATAAAGTCGAAAGAATAAGTGATGATCTCTATATGATCACGGAGACCGAAAGTATCCATTCCTATCTTCTCATCGGCGAAGAAAAAGCATTGCTGATCGATGCGGGATGGGGTTATGAGGACATTCATCCTCTGATCGAAGACATCACGGACAGGGAAGTCATGCTGGTGCTGACGCACGGTGATCCCGATCACGGCCTTGGAGCTGTGCATTTCAAGGATTTCTATATCCATCCGCTGGATTACGGAAAGTTGTTGAAGAATGACAACTACGAAGAAAGAAAAGGCATGCTGAAGCATCGCTTTGAAAAGTTTCCGGAGCTTGTCCGCTTTATCGATGAGGAAGTCTACTGTCATTCAAGATTCTCCAAAGAGACAAACGTCCATTTCCTCTTCGATCATCAGGTCATCGATCTGGGAAACAAACATGTCGAATGTATCCTGACCCCCGGACATAGCTATGGTCATCTCATGTTCCTGGAAAAGGAAACGGGAAGGCTCTTCTCCGGCGACCAGCTGGTCGATCATCACAACATCTGGCACTTCTTAAGCCACGACGAACAGGCACCGTTTCAGACGACCTTGAATTCTTTGAAAAGTCTGAAAGAAAGAGAAACAGAGATCACGAAGATCTATCCTGCCCACGCCAAAACGCCGATCGAAAAGAAATGTCTGGATGAGCTGATCGAATGTTTCGAATATGAACTGGAAGCCAATTACAGAAACGATCTCCCGTTTCATTGTTACCGGGGAGACGGCTACAGGCACTTCTATAGATCCGTTGATCTGATCTATTCCGATGAGCGGCTGGAAGAATACCTCGGCCACCCGATCTCAAGAGACTGACAGCCTCGAAAAGAGGCTGTTTTTCTTTCTATTGGTCGATATTGACAAATCCGCATTGCTTCAGGATGAATTCTTTGAGTTTGTTGAAGAAACCGTCGCCGTCACTGGTGTCGATGCGTCCGCTGAACAGGGTGACCGGCAAGAAGATCATGTCTTTGCGTTCTTCCCTGCTCAGGTCACCGATCGTGAACAGGACCTTCAGCGGGATGGCACCGGGATCGGCATAGGATCCGCCGTATTCCTTGACCTTGGCGACCTTGGGCGTCTTCACGATGTCTAAGACCCTCGATCCGACCAGGACCCGGAAGGAGAAGGCGATGTCTCGCAAAGCGATCTTGTCCGGTGTTCCTTCGAAACATTTCAAGAACCTCTGCAGTAAGAGCTCGATCTCGTTGAAGTCGACTTTCCACAGATTGGAACGGCGTTTGATCAGTTCAAGCAGTTCGACATATTCATACCAGGTCTCTTTGTTTCGCAGATCGGTGATCTTGGAAAGATCCCAGTTTTCCAGATAGAGATGGGAACCGATGGCTTCGATCTCGTCGAGGATCTCGCAGTTGTCGAAGAATTCGGAGAAGGCGTACTGCAGTTCTTCGATCGAGACTTCTTTTTCACCGGTATCAAGATATAAGGAATGCAGGTAGTAGTTTTTCGGCCTGATATCGTCCGGCAGCAGGCCGCCGCATTGCAGGGTGTTGGAGAAGACCGAATTGTAGAAGATATCGATGAGTCTCTTCAGTTCGTGATTGAACGGCTTGTTCTGATCGAAGAGGCAGGAATGGACCGGATCCAGACCGCCGGTATCGCGGTCTTTGACGATGTAGTTGCGGTAGAAGAGGGAACGGCTGTAGTCGTCGACCTTGTCCTGGGCCTGGGTGCCGTTCATGTGGGTCTGGCAGAAGGACTGCATCGAGATGGTCTTCAGCGTCACCAGGAAGGCGTTGATGCGTTCCTGCGGGATGCCCATGGCTTTGGCCAGCAGGACGTTGGCGTCGTGATCCATCGCCAGGTTGGAACAGAAGCGCAGGAAATAACGTCCGTGCAGATCGATCGGCGAGGACCAGTTTTCTCTTATGCAGTAAACGGAGGTCTCCTCGCAGATGCCGTTCCATGCGTCGATGACTTCCTGGGTGGAGGAGCTCCGGCTCTTCTGGTGGATGAAGGGGGTCATCTGGTCGTTGTTTAACAAGACGGAAAGAGATCCGTTCTGCAGCAGTTTGATGAAAGCTTCCTTATCCTCACTTTCCGATAAAAGAAGTTCGGAAAAATAAGGATCGTAGAGGATCGTATTGAGTCTGACAATGACTTGTTTGTTGTGGAAGAAGGACAAAGAGAAGTTGCGTTTCTTGAACTGTTTCAGGTATTCTCTGACCTGCAGGGAATGAAAACCTTCTTTCTCGAATTCTTTATAATAGATGTCTTCCTCATCGTAAAAGATCTCCGGCAGCCATTGGTTGTCCAGGGCAAAAGGATAGACGGTGGACGGGGCCAGATCGGCCGGGTAGACTTTGTAGTAGATGTTGTTGCCCGCATTGTCGAAGGCTTTTTCCGGCAGGGAGTTCTGGTTGATGAAGCTGTTGTCTTCGTCATTATGGACAGGATAGGATCGGCTTTCTTCGATGCCTTTTTTGTTGATGGCGGAATAGAGCTTCTTCATCGCGTCGATCGTCACTTCGCCATAGGCACTGAGCTGTATGTACTGGTACTGCAGCAGGTGTTTCTTGATCGCTTCACCGGTCTCGTCTTTGCGGAACCAGGACGGGTGGATCTGACCGATGACGACGAAGAAGAGGCGGAAATGATCGACTCCTTCTTCTTCCATCCGTTTTAAGGAGATGCTGAGTTCTCTCAGGACCTCATCCCGGCGGAGCGAGGATGAGGAAAGGATACCGAGCGTGACGTCGGCTTCGTTCAAAGCGGTATCGATGTCGGCCGCCCACTTGTCTCCTAAAGAGAGGTTATTGGAGTCGATCCAGACATCGATGCCGTGACGTTTCAGGTAGCGGGCGATGCCGTGCGCGCAGGCATGGTCCTGGTGGGAATAACTGATAAATACTTTTTCAGCCATAGGTCCTCCGTGAATCATCTTTATATGTATCTTATACGTTCATTATAAGCGATAAGTCTCATAAATTTGCAGGGCATATCCTTTAGAGAAAGGGGCTTCATGTATAATGAAGTCAAAGAAGCTAACAGATTCGGAAAGGAGATCATCGATGTCACTTGTCATGTTTGCGGCTTTACTGGTATGTGTTGGAGGCATCATCAAGGCATACAGAGACCGCGCCGATATCCAGAAAGCGTCTTTGACCATGACGGCCGCCATCTCCCTGGCGATCTCCATCCTGGTCTTTCCTTATTATCTGAAAAGCAGCGACTTGCTCATAGCGGTCATCGAAGCTTTTCATGCGGGCGTTTCGGGCATCGCTTTGAGCGTCAACGGCGATATCCCCTATGAACTGGAACTGAATGAGACGCAGCTGAAGATCTACCGTTTCTTCTTATACAATCTCTACATCTTCGGACCGATCGCCGGTTCGATGTTTCTGATCACATTTTCCGCCAACGTGAAGAACGCCTTATCGTTCTTCGGTCAGAAGAAGTACTATGTCTTCTCGACGTTGAACGAACAGAGCATCGCGATCGCCGAAAGCATCTTCAACAAGAAAAAAGGCGGCAAGTTCATCTTCTGCAATGTCGACGAACCCGAACTCGATCTGGCCAACCGCGTCCGCGGTGTCCATGGGATCATGCTGAAGATCGCTGAAGACGAATTGAAATTGAGAAAAAACAGGAAATACGAATTCTTTGAGATCTACGAGGAAGACAAGAAGCGGATCACCTCTACGGCAAAGCTTTGCGAAGAACTGCCCAAAAAGAAAAACTATGACGATGAGAACATCATCGTGCGCATCTTTGCGGACAGTTCGCAAAGAGAGCTGATCCTCAATCTGGACGAACAGTATTCCGAGGAACTCTACCTGCGTCATATCGATGAGGACCGCAGCCTGGCTCTGGAAGCCCTGTCTCTGGCAAAGGGAGATCTGTGCAGGAAGAAGGGGAACCATACGGCGATCCTGTGCGATTCTTCTTTGGGCATCACCTTGCTGAAAGATCTCTTGTGTCTGAGCGTGAGCGAAGAAGAATATTCGATCACTCTGATCTCGCCGCAAGCGGAAGACTATCGGGATGACCTGTTGAAACAGGTACCGGAATTCGACCGTTATGCCGTGGAATTCTGTGAGCGTTCCTATGGAAGTGAGGCATCGGCATTCGAAAAAGAGAAGAAATACGACTGCATCTTCGTCCTGTATGAAGACGATGAGCTTGCCTATAAGACGGCCGTGCAGATCCGCCGGGTCTTAAGTTCCTTCAGCGCACAGCTGAAGTGTCCGAAGATCTTATGCTATGTGGGCGATCCGAGCCTGCACAAGATCATCAAGGAAGAGGAGATCGTGCTTTTCGGCGATCTGGAAAAGATGTGCAGCTACGACGTCCTGGTCAATCCGGGTCTGGAGAAGGCGGCGGAAAAAGTCCATCTGTCCTATTTCGGCCTGGAGAAGGCGGATGAGGACGTTCTGGAGAACAGCGGTTTCTATGAATACCAGAATCAGGAGTCTTCTTTTGCGGAGGCACTGGCTCTTGTATACAAGAAGGCTTACATCCTTTCGCAGAAAAAAGACGCTCAGGTATCCGACAGGGACTTCATCGATGCCTGGCTGGCGGAACACCTGGAAGAAGCGGCGGCCTGGGAACATGAACGCTGGAACGCCTACCAGAGGATCCACGGCTGGCGGAAGGCGGAGGGAGAAATGATCGGCTCGATCATCGAAAAATACAAAGGCGAACGAGCCAACGATCCCAAGCTGCGCTTACATCCGGCGATCGTCGACTATGGGGATCTTGAGAGAGTTCAAAACGAAGTCAACGAGTGTTTCAAAAGATACGGTTCAGACAAGCGCGTGGATTACCTTGGCGCAGACAAGGACATTCTGAAAAAGATGACCTGGATCCTGGATGTGAAATAGACAGAGCGATCTGTCTATTTTTATGTCAAAAAGCGGAACTGTTAAAGAAAAGATCCCGTTCCTATAATGTAGGCGGGAAGAACTCAAAGATTATACTATAGAAAGAGCTTGTTATGGATCACGAGGATATGAAAAGATCCGGGCGTTTTTTTGATGCCCGGGAACTGAACCATGAGATGCGCACACCGCTCAACAGTATCCTTCTTCTGAGCAGGGATCTGAAGAAGGAAAGATCGCTTCCTTCGGAGAGGAGAACACAGGTCATTCAGATCGAACGTTCCGCTTGTCATCTACTCGATCTGATCAACAATGTACTGGATCTAAGCAGGATCGAAGGCGGAAGCTGTGAACTTCATGAAGAACGTTTCGATCTGAAAGAACTGATGAACGATCTGAAGTTTATGATGCTTCCTTTGGCAGAAGAAAAGAGGATTTTTCTGGAAATGAAGGAAGAGATCGATGATGCGTGTTATGAAGGCGACGTCCTGAAATTGAAGCAGGTCCTGATCAATGTCCTGGGCAATGCAATCAGATATACGCCGCGGAAAGGGAATGTACATTTTATTGCCAAGGCAATGATAAAGGAGGAAGAAAGTGATCTGCTTCGTTTCGAGGTCACAGACAGCGGCGAGGGGATCGCGGAGGATCTTCTTCAAAGGATCTTTGAGCCTTATGTGACAGAGAAAGAACGGATCGGTTCTTCGGGGCTGGGCTTGTATATCTCCAAACGCTATATCGATCTGATGAAGGGCAAGATCGAGATCTTCAGCAGGAAAAACAAGGGAACGAAAGTCATCATCGAAGTTCCTTTGAGAAGAGGGAGGGAAGAAAAGAGGTGGGATGCAAAAGGACCGTCTTTCGATCTCAGGGGAACCAAGATGCTGATCGCGGAAGATGTGGTGATCAATGCACAGATCCTGGAGAATCTGTTAAAGTCCTGCGGGGCGCAGACGCAGATCGCCGAAAACGGAGAAAGGGCTCTGGAGATTTTCTTTCAAAGTCCGGTCAACGGATTTGACGTATTGCTGCTGGACGTGCATATGCCCTTGCTGGACGGAAGGCAGGTCACGGAGAGGATACGGCAAAGTCAGCGGGCTGACAGGGATGTGGGGATCATCGCTTTGAGCGGGGACAGTTCGGGGAAGGACATCAAAGACAGTCTCGATGCGGGAATGGATGTTCATTTATGCAAGCCGATCGATCCGGACCTGCTGATCAGGACGATAAAAGATCAATTGAAAAACGAAGACTGAGCGATCAGTCTTTTTCAATATAGGTGTTTTCTCCTGTTAAAATAAGATTGATATAGATCGACCATATAAATAATGGCAAAGGGGTGAAGACATGAAAATTTTGTTTGTGACCAGCGAATGTGCACCTTATTCCAAATCCGGCGGTCTGGCCGATGTGGCTTTCTCGCTTCCGCCTGCCTTGAAAGCGGCGGGGAACGAAGTGGAGATCATCACGCCGTATTACAAATGTGTCAAAGACCGTTTTGGAAGTGAGCTGAAACACGTCAGGGATCTCAAAGTCGCTTTGGGCAACATGGCGGTCGACTGCGATCTGCTGAAAGGAGAACTTAACGGTGTTCCGGTCTGGTTCATCGACTACCCGGTGCTGTTCGACCGGGACAAGCTGTACGGCTACGATGACGACAAATACCGCTTTGCCTGGTTCTCTAAGGCCGTCGTGGACGTGATGGACAGACTGGATTTCATTCCGGACATCCTGCACTGCAACGACTGGGAGAGCGCTTTATCGATCATCTATCTGAAAGACGATCAGGCAAGGCGTCCGACTTACCGGAACATCCGTACCGTCTTCACGATCCACAATATCGCTTACCAGGGACAGTTCGGCAGGAACGAGCTTTCGACCACGTTTGCCCTGGATCCGGGCTGGTATGAGGGCGGTCTGGCCTATGTCTATCAGGGAAGAGAAGACGTCAACCTGATGAAGGGTGCAATGTTGATGGCGGACGCGGTATCGACCGTGTCACCGACCTATGCGCTGGAACTGCATACCCGCAAGTTCGGCAAGGGCCTGGAAGGGGTCGTCGACATCATCGAATCCAAGATGTACGGCATCCTCAACGGCATCGATCCGGAGCACTATGATCCTTCCAGGGATCCGCGCATCCCGAGCAACTTCTCGGCGGACGACAAGTCCGGCAAGGAAGCCTGCAAGGCCTACCTGCAGGAGACTTTCGGCATCAAGAAAGAAAGAAACTGGCCGCTGTTTGCCGTCGTGGCAAGACTGGTCGAACAGAAGGGCGTCGATCTGATCAGGGAACTGCTCGATTCACTGATGAAGAAGGGCGTGCAGCTGATCATCTTCGGTCAGGGCGAAAAGAAATATACGGATTACTTCCGCGAGTGCATCGACCGATATCCGGGACAGTTCGGTTTCTCGGATGCCTATACGGAAGAGATGGCGGCAAAGGTCTTTGCGGGTGCCGACTTCTATCTGATGCCTTCGTCCTTTGAACCGTGCGGCCTGTCCCAGATGATGGCGATGCGCTATGGTACGGTGCCGATCGTTCATGAGACCGGCGGTCTCAAGGATACGGTCCGTTCCTATTCGGATTTTGACGGCATCGGCGACGGATTCAGCTTCTCGCAGTATTCCGCCAAGGCACTGATGCTGGCGATCGATCAGGCGATCAAGGTCTACTTCGCCGAGCATGATGTCTTCGAGGTCATCAAAGACCGCTGCATGCGCAAGGACTTCTCTTGGGACAAATCGGCACAGACTTATCTCAAGATGTATTCGGATATCTGCGGCAACGGCTACGACCCGAACGTCACCTTCCCGGATGCCTATGATGTCCTCAAGGTCATCTATGAAGATCTGGAAGAGAGCCGCAGCGAATATCTGGCAAAACAGGCGGACGATTATTCGATCGCGGCACAGATCCGCATCGAGGGACCGGGGGAAGGCACCTACTATGTCAGGTTCACCAAGGCCGGCATGGAGATGGCGCCGTACAGTTACGAAGGTGCCGATGTCTATCTGGCGACCAACTTCGACAATCTTTACAATATGGCGACCGGTGTCGTTTCCGCCGACCGGCTCTTCGTCAACGGTCAGCTGAAAGTCGAAGGCAACATCTCCAAAGGTGCGGAACTCAGGTATCTGATCGGAAAAGACAAAGCATAGCTCATGCAAAGCATCGAAGAGGCTTTGGATAAACTCTCTCATTCAAAGTTCCGTTCTTCTTTCACTCTGACGGAGAAAGATAAGGAATATCTCAGAGAAAAAGGACATGAGGTCATCGAAGCGCATGCCCGGGACTTTGTGAAGAAGAAGCTTTCCCCTGCCGATCCGCTCAACGACGGGAAGCAGACACCGATGAGAGGCCATCCGGTCTTCAAGGCGATGCATGCGACGGCCTGCTGCTGCAGAGGCTGTCTGAACAAATGGTATAATGTTCCTCTGCATCGGGAATTGAATGATGTGCAGGAAGAAAAGATCGTGAGGCTTTTGATGGCCTGGATCAAGAAAGAAGAAGACCGGTGATGACCGACCGGTGAATTCGGATTGAAGGAGCGGAATATGAAAAAGAATATCTTGTTGACCCTAATCTGCCTGCTGGCAGTTTCTCTGTTTGGCTGTTCTTCGGGAAACGATAAGAAAGAAGTGCAGTACACCTCGACGCTTTTCGACAATGTGAAGATCACTTATCCAGAAGGAAGCGACTACCAAGGCGTCCTTGACGGCGACAAGTATTATTCTTTCCTCAGCAAGGAGAAGGGGACGGAGATCTCGTTCTCCCGTGAAGTCCTCGATGCTCAGAGCCCGAAGGCTGATGAATTGTTGAAGGGATCGGTCGGTTCCGCCGTCAAAGAAACGGAGGACGGTGTTTTATACGGAGAAGTCAACGGCGGTCTGGTCCGCATCCTCGACAGCTCCTATTACCGTTATGTGATCTACCGTATCCCGCCGAAAGAAGGCGTGAGTGAACAAGCTCTCGCCGAGATGGATGAGATCTTCTTCAAGATCGCCCTCGATCCGCAGGTCGTGGTGCAGATGCCGGTCCTTCCGGATGACTCGTTCCGTTATCTGAACATGGTCATTTCGACGCCGGGAAGACAGGCGTTTGTGGAAACGGCCGGTGATTTCGCATACGGTGTCATGAGTCAAGAGGGTAAGATCATGATCTATATCAATTCGGTCGCAAAGGCGGAGATAAGCTATACCGAGGATGCGCTGAGGGATCTCGTATATACGGACAAAGAGGTCGGGAAACTGGACAACGGTTTTGAATACTACGTTACGGATTTCAGTTCCGAATCCGGTATGGAATTCACGAATTATTATTCTTTGATGTACGATGACGAGAATTTCTATGATGTCTACGGACTCATCTATACCAGGGACAAAGCGTTGTATGAGGATACCGTTATCGAGATCTTATCGAAGATCCGCTTCGAATGAGAAACAAGGCTGAGCGATCGGCCTTTTCTTGTGAAAAAACAGCAGCTCATTCGCCGCTGTCTTCCAGATACTGTGTCGTGATGACTCTCTGATAGACCTTTTCACCGACTTTGAATTTGCCGTAGCCGACCGTGTTGCTGAAGCATGTGACGGCTTTCCGGCCGTCGGCTTCGATCAGGGACGCCTTGAATAAGAAGTCTTTCCATCTGGCGAAACCGAAGCGCGGTGCATTCAGGTGGATCGGGCAGTCGTAGTCATAGCCGTAGATGGTCTTTCCTTCTTTGGTCTTGAGTGCCCAGTCGCACAGAGCGACGCCGTTGCCCCAGTGGTCGGAGCCGCGGATGACGCCGTCTTTGTAATACCAGTAGCGGGATCCGCTGCCGGATGTGAAGTCGGGTTCTCTTCCCGGATCATCGGTCTCGGCAAAGGTGACCATCGTTTCGGTGAAGAAGGTGTTTTCATCGGCGGTACCGTCCTGCAGCTGCGCATAGAATTTCTTTGCGGCAGTGAAATGGCGGTAAGGTCTGAAATAACAGATCGTCTTCTGATCGGCGATCTCTTCGTATCTTCTGACTAATTCTTCCTGTGTCATGGATATACCTCTCTCAATCACATCTTAACACTTAGGGAGGCGAAAGTCCCTGTTATAATGAAGAAGAAATGAGATCCGTCGTATGGAAAAGGTCCATGTTGATGTTCGTCACGGCGATGATGTTTGTTTTGAGTGCGTGCACTTCGAATGCGCAGGCTGATCTTATAGGAGTCTACCGTCCTTTGAGCATCAGCGATGCCTCCGGTGAGTATGAGATCGAAGACGAGGAGCTGCATATCGAGGAAGGCGGCAGGGGTTATTTCATCCTGCACGACACCAGGTACGAGATCCGCTGGAAGCTGGAGAACGGGAACTTCTATTTCGAGGATTCTTCCGGAGATGAATTCAGCGGTTCCTTCAAAGACAAGATCATCGACGGGATCTATTTCAACGACATCCGTTATGTTTTTTCAAAGGACAAATAGTTTATGAAATATCTGAAACAATTCACGCTCATCTTAAGCATCTGCTTCATCGGTGAGCTCTTGCATCACGTCCTTCCTTTGCCGGTGCCTGCCAGTATCTACGGCATCGTGATCCTGTTCCTGCTGCTGCAGTTCAAAGTCTTGAAGACGGGTGATATCAAGGAGACTTCTTCTTTCCTGATCGAGATCATGCCGGCAATGTTCATTCCGGCGGCGGTCGGACTGATCGATGTCTACGATGTGCTCAAGGCCAATCTTTTGGCGTATCTGGCGATCACGGTGGTCTCCACGGTCATCGTCATGGGCGTCAGCGGACTGGTGACCCAGACTTTGATCAAAGGAGGGCATAAGAGATGAATGCGTTTTTAAGTGCGTCTTCCTATTTCGGGATCTTGTTGTCGCTGATCGCTTATATCCTTGCCGTATGGATCAAAAAGAAATTCGGCTATGCCTTTCTGAATCCGTTATTGGTGGCGATCATCATCACAGTGGCCGGTGTACTGCTGCTGAACGTGGATTACGAAGTCTACAACTCTTCGGCAAAATATCTGAGTTTTCTGCTGACGCCGGCGACGGTCTGTCTGGCTGTTCCTCTGTATGAGCAGTTCGACAAGCTCAAAGAGAATGCGGCGGCCATCCTGATCGGCATCTTTTCCGGTGTCCTCACCAGCATCGCTTCGATCTTTGCGATGTCCAAGCTCTTCGGTCTGAGCAAGAGCGAATTCGTGACGTTCTTACCGAAGTCGATCACCACGGCCATCGGTCTTTCCGTCAGCGAGGAACTGGGCGGTTATGTTTCGATCACGGTGGCGGCGATCATCGTGACCGGTGTTTTGGGCAACATCATCTGCGAAGGGATACTGAAGCTTTTCAGGATCGAAGATCCGATCGCCAAAGGGGCGGCCATCGGCACCTCGAGCCACGCGATCGGCACGTCCAAGGCGATCGAGATCGGCGAGGTGGAAGGGGCGATCTCTTCCCTGTCGATCGTGGTCGCCGGGATCATGACGGTCCTGCTTTCCAGCCTGTTTGCCGGACTGTACTGATCTTGAACGTATCGTCCGCGATACGAAAAGAAACGATGAAACAAAAACCCGTCGAACCGACGGGTTTTGAAATATCTGGTGAACGTTTATGCCGGATTGAACTTGTCCTTCGGCTGACGGCAGCGCGGGCACTTGTAATCTTCCGGCAGATCTTCGAAAGCAACGCCGTCATGTTCGGCGGGATCGTAGACGTAGCCGCAGATCGAGCAGACGTATTTGCCGGACCCGGTCTTGAAGACGACTTCGCCGACCGGGATGGTCTCCGGTGGATCGTTGAGATCGACGACTTTCTTTGCCTCGAGGTTTTCATAGCCTGAAGGGGTGTGCGTGGAGATATAGACCGTCGGATGATGGGAAATGAATTCCCGGATGCGGTCCATCGTTTCTCTTGCCGCAGGCAGATCTTCGAAGACGACTGACAGTTTGTTGGCATAGAGAGCTTCATCGGTGTAGGTGATGTCGCCGTGGAACATATAATAGAGGCCGTCTTCTTCGGCGATGATGATGGAATTGCCGTTGGTGTGGCCTTTGGCTTTGATCATATAGACGCCGTCCGTGATCTTCTGTGATTCCGGAAAATTGTGATAGGCTCCGTCCGTGAATTCCACGGGAACGATGTTGTCTAAGCCCTGCAGCTCAGCTGAAGAGACTTCGTCTTTATTGACGTAGATCTTTGCGTTGGGGAAGCATTTCAGACAGCCGCTGTGGTCGGCGTGCTTGTGAGTGAGCAGGATCTTGGTGACTTGTTCCTCCTTGTAACCCAATGCACGGAAGGCCGTGATATAGTCGGTGATGTCCTGACCGGTGTAGATCAGTGTCTGGTCGGTCACGACTTCTTCCGGCGTGCCGACCGGCAATCCCGTATCGACCAGGATGAGGTCGTTTTCCGTTTCGATGACATAGTTCTGAAGTCCGGAACGGTAGCGGATGTTTTTGTCGAACTTGTCCATTCCTTCTTCGCCGCCGAAGGCGAAAGGTTGTGTAGAGAATCCATTGGTCCTGAATTTGACAGTTTTGAAGTTCATGGTCTTTCCTTTCTTTTTATAGTACGATCTGTCCGTCTTTCATGATGATCTCGTTGCCGGCCGTGATGGTCGGGTCGTTGGTGACGATGTCGAAGTGGCCGGCCGCTTCCTGTTTGCCGCCCAGACCTTTGTTCCTGCCCATGCCGATATGGAAGGTATGGAAGGCAGACTCGTCTTCGATGTAGGAGATGCCTCTTGTCTTGGAGATGCGGTTGAGACCGATGCCCAGTTCGCCGGGACGGTACATGTTTTCCGAGTTGAAGGAGGCGATGTAGTTGAGCAGTTTGGTCGCATCGTTTCCTTTGGATTCGGCGGATACGAGCTTACCTTTTTCAAAGACGATCCTGACGGTGTTTTCCACCAGGCCGATGTAGCCGAAGGAGGCATCCAGATATAAGACGCCGCGGGTCTTGTCTTCGTTGGGTGCGACGAAGACTTCAAAGGACGAGGATCCGATCAGGCCTTTGCGGGCAGCTTTGCCGTTGAAGTAGCCGGGGTTCCTTCCTTCGATGTCGAAGTACAAGTCGGTACCTTTCTTCGTCGTGATGTGAACGGTCTTTTTTCCTTTCATGGCGCCGATGATCTTCCTGGCATCGCGGTAGGTGACCGCAGGGTCCATCTGGATGAAGTCGTTTTCCAGCAGGGAAGTTCCGTCGGAACAGGAAAGAGGCAGCGACAGGAATCGCGCGCCTTTCTTTACGGCGGTCTTGATGGCGTTGGTGGTGATGAAGGAGAAGTCGGTGGCACCGATGATGACGTCTTCCTTGCAGAAGATGTCGGTCATGGCCTCGATGACATCGCCTTTCTGAACGAGCTGGGAATTTAAGATCGTTGTCTTTAAGGCGGCATCCGCCCCGTAAGCCCAGCGTTCGATGGCTTCCGCTTCCCGCAGATGGGTCTCATCGGTGATGAAATGGATCATCTCGTCTTTGTGGACGTTGAGCCAGTCATGCAGGATGATGGAGACACCTTTGTCGATATTGATCATATGCTTTTCTATCCTCTTCGAGTAAATGATACAATAGATTCAAATATTATGAAAACGAAACGAACTTTAGTGAAATACGATTATTCCAAGCCGATCAAGCTGCTGCAGTTCAAGTCGCCGCGCTTCGATATTTTGTTCTATTCGGCACTTTTGAGTGCGATGATGCTGGCGATGATCTGGCTGATCTTCATCCATGAAGGCAAGTTCAAGATCGACTTCGTTCTATGGCGGGTACTTGTCTGCATACCGCTGATCATGCTGTCGTACTGGCTCAAGGAGATGCTCGATGAGCTGAGGATCTACCCGGCCAAGTTGATGAAGAAGCACATCTGGTCATTGAAGGAACTGATGGAACTGACGGGAAAGGATGAGAAGGAGACGCAGAAGATCATGGACCGGGTCCTGGAGGCGTGTTTCATCGTCGACCCGAAGAATGTGAAAGAATAGTGAAATAATTTTCAATGCTTGTGTAAAATTTGCAAGCATTTTTTTATTTGAGTATAATAGAAGGTACTAAGGGGGAAAAACAATTATGCTTATCAGATTAATTGGCGTAGCTATCGTTGTGCTCGGCCTCATTTTGAAGTTCGATACGATCGCAACCGTAGTCCTCGCCGGAATCGTCACCGGACTGGTGGGCGGCATGAGCATCATGGATATCCTTACGACATTAGGTAATTCATTTGTTTCTCAGAGAACCGCTACATTGTTCGTTCTGACGTTACCTGCCATCGGTATCTGCGAAAGATACGGTCTGAAGGAAAAAGCCATCGACTTCATCCGTTCGATCAAATCCGCAACTGCCGGCAGAGTCATCATCGTTTATGAGCTCATCAGAACTCTGGCTTCCGCATTCTCTATCCGTCTCGGCGGCCATCCGCAGTTCGTCCGTCCTGTCGTCGTTCCGATGGCAGAAGGCGATGCAGTTGCTAAATACGGCGAGATCAACGAAGAGATGCAGGACATCATCCGCGGCGGTTCTGCAGGCGCAGAGAACTATGGTAACTTCTTTGCGCAGAACTGCTTCATGGGATCTTCAGGCACACTGCTGATCGTTTCGACTCTGGTCGGTCTCGGCTATGAAGTCGACGCACTGCAGATCGCGCGCTGGTCCATCCCGGTCGCTGTCATTTCCATCGTGCTGGGCACGGTCAGGAACCTCTGGCTCGACAAACAGCTTGATGCTGCAAGCAAAGGAGGTAAGAAATAATGACATTCGCTCAGATCTTAGGTGAATTCTTCTATTGCATTATCGGTTTAGTCTTCATCCTCGTCGGTGTCAAAGCTTTAAAGGATGACGGCTGCTCCAAGAAAGTTACTACAGCTGCTTTCTGGTTCTTACTTGCCTTCACGTTCATCTGCGGTCCGTGGGTACCGAAATGGTTAGTCGGTGCTGCGATCGTCATCATGGCTTGCTTGACTGCCATCGGCGGTGTCGTACAGTCCAAGCACGATGTACCTGATCCAAAGGCCGTCCGAGCTACTGCCGACAAGTTCGGTTACAAGATCTTCATCTCGGCTGCCTGCAACGCTTTGGTTGCAGTCGTCGGTGCGACATTAGGTTCCAAGGTCCCGGC
>JAEEGL017453839.1_pt1 | contig 21425 bp, 14 predicted proteins | sample 9134231 | NCBI WGS metagenome assembly JAEEGL01 (sample SAMN16246548, study PRJNA631951) | gut metagenome | biome: gut microbiome; feature: rumen; material: fiber-attached | host: Bos | place: Iran: Karaj | collected 2018-10
CGAGATGCGCCGTTACCGCGTCAGGATCCGCTACCGCCAGCCGCTCCAGGACGCCACCGTGATAATGCGCGAGGCCGGCCTGTTCATACTCTTCGACACCCCTCAGCGCGGCATCACCCCCGGCCAGTTCGCCGTATGGTACACCCAATCTGAAGAAATGCTCGGTTCCGGTATCATTTAATGCCGGAAAATTGCTATCTTTGCGGCCTAATAGTTCAATAATATGTCTGAAATCATTCTTGGCATCGAATCTTCATGCGATGACACCTCGGCAGCGGTCATCCGCGACGGCTATCTGCTCTCGAACGTAATAGCCAGCCAGCAGGTCCATAAAGACTTCGGAGGCGTAGTCCCGGAACTTGCCTCCAGGGCCCACGAACTCAATATCGTCCCAGTGGTAAGCCAGGCCATCGAAAAAGCCGGGATAGACAAGAATGACATTGACGCCATCGCGTTCACCCGCGGCCCGGGCCTCCTCGGCTCCCTGCTTGTCGGGACTTCGTTCGCAAAGGCGCTCGGCCTGGCCCTTGGCAAGCCGATAATCAACGTAAACCATCTCCAGGGACATATTCTCGCAAACTTCATAAAGCAGTATGACAAGGAAAACCGCCAGCCGGCCTTCCCTTATCTCTGCCTTCTCGTATCCGGAGGTAACTCCCAGATTGTCAAGGTATCAAGTCCGCTGCAGTTCGAAATCCTCGGCCAGACAATCGACGACGCCGTAGGAGAAGCTTTCGACAAATGCTCCAAGATGATGGGCCTCGGATATCCGGGCGGCCCGATCATAGATAAACTCGCCAAGCTCGGCGATCCGGAAAGGTTCAAGTTCGCCAAGCCTCACATTCCGGGACTGGACTATAGTTTCAGCGGAGTCAAGACCTCCCTGCTTTACTTTGTCCGCGACGAAGTAGCCAAAGACCCTGACTTCATGGAAAAGAACAAAGAAGATATCTGTGCCTCTTTCCAGAAGACCCTCATAGATATCCTGCTCGACAAACTGATCAAGGCTGCAAAGCAGACCGGGATCAAAGAAATCACTATAGGCGGAGGAGTATCCGCCAACAGCGGACTCAGGAACCGCATAGAGGAAGAAGGCCGCAAGCGTGGCTGGAACACCTATCTTCCTGAGTTCAAGTTCACTACCGACAACGCCGCGATGATAGCAATCGCAGGCTATTTCCATTATCAGGCCGGAGAGCGCACGCCGCTCGACGTCGCCCCAGTTTCACGCATAGCAGATTTTTAACTTATGAGAACTTTCGATATCACCTGCCAGCTTGGCCGCGAGCCACGTCTTGACGACATCAGAGTAAAAGCAGCCGAGGAGCTCAGGCTCCGCAGGAATGCTGTCATCAATGTAATAGACCCTTCAAAATCATACCAGCCTACGATGGCGGGAGCAGACGCGGTATGCCGCATTGCCCGCCGCTCGATCGACGCGCGCGGCGACGTTAAGGCCGTATACCATATCGAAGCCTACAAGGCTTATGAGTATTCCGGAGAATACAAGCTCCGCGAATATAAAGACGTAACTGATGCGACTCCGGTAATCGTGGTAGGATCCGGTCCTGCAGGAATGTTCGCAGCCCTCAAGCTCCTCACTCTCGGTCTCAAGCCTGTGATTCTGGAGAGGGGCAAGGACGTGCACAAGAGAAAGGCAGACATGGCAAAGCTTTCACGCGAAGGAGTCGTCAATCCTGATTCCAACTACTGCTACGGCGAAGGCGGTGCAGGCACATTCTCCGACGGAAAGCTCTTCACCCGTTCTTCCAAGAGAGGTGACATACGCGAGGTTCTCTACCAGTTCGTGGAGTTCGGAGCCGACAGGTCCATCCTCATCGACGCCCACCCGCACATCGGTACCGACAAGCTCCCTAAAGTTGTCGAGAATATCCGCAAATGCATTATCGAGCACGGCGGAGAGTACCATTTCAACTCAAGAGTTGAGGACGTCACAAAGCTAAAGGACGGCTCTTTCAATGTAAAAGTCTCAGACATTTCCGACGAAAAGCCTAAGAAAGTCACATATAAAGGCGCAGCCGTAATCATGGCCACAGGCCACTCAGCCCGCGATATCTATGAGATGTTCAAAGAGAAGGGCTGGGACCTCGAGCCGAAAGGCTTCGCAATGGGAGTGCGCGTAGAGCACCCTCAGTCTCTCATCAACAAAATCCGTTACCGCGGACAGTGGGAGCCGGGAATGCCGGCAGCCGAATATAGCTTCGTTGAACAGGTAGCAGCAGCCAACAACGGCGGGGAGCAGGTAGAGCGCGGAGTATTCTCATTCTGCATGTGCCCGGGAGGCGTGCTCGTACCTTCGTCCACCGAAGCCGGGACGACTGTCCTCAACGGCATGTCCAATTCTGCCCGCAACTCCAAGTGGGCTAATGCAGGTGTCGTAGTCTCAATCGAGCCTGAAGATGTTCCGGAGGAATACGCCAAGGACGGCGCCTTCGCCCTGATGAACTTCCAGAGGGATGTCGAGAAAAAGATGTTCGACTACGTCCATGAGAATTATCCTGACGCCAATCCTCTCGCAGCCCCTGCCCAGAGAATGGTGGATTTCTGCGAAGAAGAGATCTCTGAAACCCTTCCTGAGACTTCGTACCATCCGGGCGCAGTATCCGCACCTCTGCACGAGCTTCTCCCGAAGAATGTCGCCGAGAGGCTCCAGCAGGCATTCCCGTCAGTAAACATGCACGGAATGCGCGGCTACTATACCAACGACGCCCTGCTTCTCGGAGTAGAGTCGAGGACTTCCTCCCCTATCCGCATGACCAGGGGTACGGAGACCTTCCAGTGCGAGCAGGTACCCGGACTTTTCCCTTGCGGAGAAGGCGCCGGATACTCAGGCGGTATAGTCTCTTCTGGTATCGACGGTATCCTCTGCGCCATCGCAGCAGCCAAGTTCCTTAACCCGGAGGGTCCGGCACCTGAAAAAGAGGAAGAAACGGCTCCGCAGGAGTAAGCTTTCACCTATATGAATTCTGAATAGTTTTTGCTAAATTTGTAGATTGGCAAAAATATAAGCGTATCAAAAAGTTTCTGAAAATATCGGGCATGTCTTCGATCGTCCTTCTGACGGTCCTCTTCGGTCTTGCCATTGCAGCCCAGGCCCCTGCAGTCCAGACTTTCCTTGCCCGTAAGGTCATCGACAGATTCAAAGACGAAATCAATGCCGACATAACCTTCGACGAACTGCTGATACGTCCATTCGATGCCGTTTCCCTCACCAACGTGGCGATTATCGACCGGAATCCATATCTCGGAGAAGACAATCCGTCAAAAGAGCGCCTGGACACCTTCGCACGGGCGAAGCAGATCACCGCAATCTTCAGCATAAAGGGCCTGCTCCACAACGAAGGCCTCTACGTACGCGAAATCACGGTCGAGGATGGAATGATGGTCCTTACGACCGAGCCGGCTGGCGATGGCCTTTCCACCACCAACATCAAGAGGATATTCAACGGCGGCAACAAGCCGAAAGTCAAGAAAGAACCATCCGACAAGACCATATTCGAGGCTGACAGGGCCTTCATCGACGGTTTCCGCTTCCGCCTCCGCAACTTCAGAAACAAGAAAGTCGTCGCCGAGGATGCTATTTCATGGAACGACCTCGATGTCAGGGACATCCATCTGCGCGCCCGCAAGCTTAAATTCCACGGCAAGGTAATGGAAGGCATCGCCGACGAGCTTTCCTTCCACGAAAAGAGCGGGTACAAGGTGCTCCACCTCAGCGGGAATGCCAAGGTGGGAGACGGCAGGACCCTGATCCACGACCTCAGAATCCGTGACCTATGGAGCAATATCGACATTCCGAAACTGCATTTCAACTATATCGGGAACCCGAAGGCGTACAATGATTTCATCAACGAGATCGACATAGACGCGGAGATCCGCAACAGCAAGATAAGCTTCGGGAGCATAGCGTACTTCGCCCAGGCCCTCAAGAAGATGGACTTCACCGCCATGGTCGACACCAAGGTTTCGGGCCATGTAAGAGACTTGACTGTCAAGAACTTCCGTTTCAGGTCTCTGGGTAACGGCGTCGGAGGAACGATCAACGGCACCCTGACCGGACTGCCGGATTCCAGGAACATGATCCTTGACTACAGGCTCTCGAAAGTTAGTTTCACTCCTTCCGGGCTGGAGGACTTCATCCGGGGCTTCGCTCCCAATGTCAATATCGGGATGGACAAGTTCGCCGCGGATGAGGATTTCGTGCTTGATGCTACAGCGAAAGGAACCCTCGACGGGCTTGCGATCAACGCCGACATGGAAGCAGTCGACTGCGGGCGCCTCTACGCCGACGTACTTATGAGCAATGTCCTCGAAAAGACGATTCCTATCTCCTTCCGGGGAAAGGTCCACACCGACCGTCTCGACATAGGCCGCATCGCCAGGGTGAAAGCGCTCGGGAAGACTACCCTCATCACCAAGGCTGAAGCTGTCCTCGTCCCCGGAGCGCCGTCAATCCGCATCGATTCGCTGAGAGTGGACCGTCTCGACGCTCTCGACTATTCATATACGGGAATTGCCGGAGCCGGAGTCTATTCCGGCAAGGAATTCGACGGACGCCTCGTCTGCAACGACCCTAACCTCAACTTCATATTCCAGGGCATCGTCTCATTGTCCAAGAAGACCAACAACGCCCTCTATAAGTTCTACGCCAACCTCGGCCACGCCGACCTTCGGGCCCTCAAGCTCGACCGCCGCGGAGGCGCGTCCAAACTCAGCCTCTGGACCAGCGCGAACTTCACCAACACCTCAGACGGCAACCTTCTCGGCAATATTTCTGTCCATGACTTCATCCTGGAAGACAACGCCGGAATCCATAAGATCGGCGACATCGACATATCGTCGCACAACTCCGACAACGTCAACCGCATCCGGCTCACCTCCGATCTGGCTGATGCATCCTATGTCGGTTCCGGAATGTTCGGCGAATTCATAAACGACCTCAAGAACATAACGATACGCAGGGAACTGCCGGCTCTCGACACCCACCATGAAGAGTGGTCCGGGAACTGGTACAACCTGAATCTGCGGACCAGGGACACCCGCGACCTGCTGGCTTTCCTGAGGCCTGGCCTGTATATCGCCGACAACACGGTGCTCAATCTGGGCATCAGCAAAGAAGGCCTGCTGGATGCTCACCTTACATCCCAGAGGCTGGCCCTCGGTAACAAGTATATGAGGGATGTCGACCTTAAAGCCGACAACACGATAGACAATCTGACCGCCCATCTCGTCACTTCGGAAATCAAGCTTCCGCCGCTTCGCACTGATGCGACCGACATGCTGTTCTTCTGCGAAGACAACAGGGTCAACCTGGGATTCAGCTACGACAACAACCATGGCTCCGGCAACAAAGGAGACGTCTATATCAAAGGCTATCTGAGCCGGAATGACGACAATATCCTGTGCATCGATGCCGACCTCATCCCGTCGAAGATATTCTTCAACGGCTCGCAATGGATTCTCTCCGGCAAGGAACTCAACATGACCGGAAAAGACATAACCGCCGGCGACGTCCGTTTCACCAACGGAGAACAGTCTATTTCACTCAACGGAGGATACTCCCAGGATAAGACCGACATACTCCGTCTGGAGATGCAGAGATTCGACATTTCCCTGCTCAACAGTATCATCGGCGCCGACATGGACCTCTCCGGATCAGCCACCGGCTGGGCCAGTCTCGACTCCCCTGTCAAGGACAGGTTCGGTCTCCATCTCGACATGGCCATAGACTCTTCGGCAATAGCCGGAGCGCCGATAGGCTCTCTCAAGTTGCGCAGCGTCTGGGACGACAGTATCAACAGTTTCCGCTTCCTCGCCCGCAACGACATTGATGGTGTCAGGACTCTTGATGCGACCGGTTCGCTCAGCATAGCAGACAAGTCCCTGAAAGGTTCTGCAAATCTTGACGGCCTTGACCTGACATATCTGAAACCTTTCCTCAAGAGCGTATTCAGCGATATCGGAGGAACCGCGTCCGGAGAAGTCGGATTCTCCGGAAAACTGGACGACATAAGGCTGACATGCGACAATCTGAGGCTGGAAGACGCCCTTCTCAAGGTTGCGTTCACCGGAGTTCCTTACATAGTCAGAGGTCCTCTGTCCGGAAAGAACAACATGCTGTCGTTCGACTCGATAACCATCAGGGATTTCAACGACGCCAGAGGATCGCTCAGCGGAGGTCTCAGCTGGAAAAAGAATTTCACGGCCCCTTATCTCGACACCCATGTCACCTTCAGCGACATGCAGATCATCGACATAAAAGAAGGCGGGAATCCTTCGTTCTACGGCAATGCCTACGGTTCCGGAAGAGTCGACATCACCGGTCCGTTCAATGCGATACGGCTTGACATAGAGGCAGCCACTTCGAAAGACGGAGAGTTCCACCTTCCTCTCAACTCCAGCCAGTCGGTCAAGATTTCAGACCTGCTGACCTTTACGGAGGACACCAGGAATCTCCATGTCGATCCTTATGAAGAAATGATGAAGGGCATCGACCACAAGGACAAGAAGACCAGTGATTTCTCCGTCCATGCGAACATAACTCCGCATACCGGGCTCCAGGCCTTCATAGAGATAGACAAATCCAGCGGGAACGTGCTTTCCGCCCGCGGATCCGGCAACATCAATGTGGATTTCCGTCAGCTTGGAGATGTATTCAGTCTCGGAGGAGCTTACAACATAATGGACGGCCTGTTCCACTTCTCCGCGCTTGGAATCGCCAGCCGCAACTTCACCATCCAGAACGGCAGCTCGGTCAAGTTCAACGGCGACGTCATGGATACCGATCTCGACATTGACGCCATCTACAAGGCCAAGGCCTCCATCGGAAGACTTATCGCCGATACGACATCCGTCGCCACCAGAAGGGCGGTGGACTGCGGAATCCATATCTCCGACAAGCTGAGCAACCCGAGAGTCAGCTTCTCGATCGACGTGCCGGACCTCGATCCGACTACGGAGAATCTGGTACGCTCGGCTCTGGATACTGAAGACAAGATACAGAAGCAGTTCATCTCCCTGCTTGTCTCCGGAGGTTTCCTTCCGGACACCCAGAGCGGAATTGTCAACAACGACAACCTTCTCGCCAGCTCAGTTGCCGAAATCATGGCCAATCAGCTGGGCAAGATTCTGGAGTTGCTGGAGATCCCGGTAGATGTCGGACTTGACTACCAGCAGACTTCGACAGGAACCAATGTATTCGATGTCGCCGTATCTACGGCTCTGTTCAACAACAGGGTTACCGTCAACGGCACTATCGGAAACCACCTGTACAATACGGAGACATCCAACCAGGAAGTAGCCGGAGACCTCGACATAGATATCAAGCTGGACCGTCCGGGCAATTACCGGCTTAACCTGTTCTCACATTCAGCCGACCAGTACACCAATTATCTGGACAACCTGCAGCGTAACGGAGTCGGCATAACTTATCAGAAGGAGTTCGACTCGTTCTGGGAATTCCTGCGGAATATCTTTGTCTCGCCAAAGAAACGGCGCGAGAAACAGCTGGAGAAAGCGGCAGAAGCAGTACCGCAGAAACGTATTGAAATAAAAGCAGAAAATGAATAAAGGCAAACTATATCTGATTCCGTCTCCTCTGGGAGAGTATGATCCCGCACTGGTGCTTCCGGCTCCGGTCTTCGAGATCATAAAAGGGATCCATACATACGTCGTCGAAGAGACCCGTACCGCCCGCCGGTTCCTGTCCTCCGCCGGCCTGAAAGGCCATATCGGAGAACTCGAGTTCCATGAACTCAATGAACATACGGCCCCCGGAGAGGTAGAGGCCTTCGCGTCGCTGTTCAACGACGGCAACGATGTCGGACTGATCTCCGAGGCCGGCCTTCCGGCCGTAGCTGATCCCGGCGCCCTGCTCGTGGCATTATGTCACCGTTGCGGAATCGAAGTCGTTCCCCTGGTCGGACCGTCGTCTCTGATGCTGGCCCTCATGGGCTCAGGACTGAATGGACAGAGCTTCGCTTTCCGCGGCTATCTGCCGGCCAAGCCGGAAGAGAGGAAAGCCGCGCTGAGGAATATCGAAAAGCAGTCGGCCGCGATGCGCCAGACCCAGATATTCATCGAAACGCCTTACCGCAACGACCAGATGCTCTCCGATATTCTGGGAGTATGCGCTCCGGGGACAAGAATCTGCGTTGCTGCAGACATCACTCTGCCGGACGCGTTCATAAAGACAAAGACAGTAAAGGAATGGAAGACGGCGGTGCCGACAATCGGCAAACGCCCGTGTGTGTTTTTAATGCTTGCTAAATGAAGATAGCTTTACTTACATTGGGATGCAAACTGAATTACGCGGAGACTTCGACCTATGAGAGAGGGTTCGTCGCTGCGGGACACACCATAGTGCCCTGGAACGAAAAAGCGGACCTTTATCTTGTCAATACCTGCAGCGTGACCCAGCATTCCGACAATAAGTGCAGAAATATAATCAGGAAATGCCACAGGCAGGCTCCGGACTCCCCTATCGTCGTGACCGGATGCTATGCCCAGCTGCGCAGGGAAGAAGTAGAGGCGATCGAAGGAGTAAGGCTCGTATTCGGAGCAACGGAGAAGTCGCAGGTCGTGCCGAAGACTCTCGAGCTCATGACCGGAACGGACAACCTCGGCGCTTCCGAGACTCTCGACTCGTTCAGTGCGACGGCGCTCAAGACCATGGCGGAGGACACCATGCCGGCGTACTCCAGCGGAGAAAGGACCAGGGCCTTCCTGAAGGTCCAGGACGGCTGCAATAACTTCTGCGCCTACTGCACGGTGCCATACGCCCGCGGGCTCAGCCGTAATATCCCTATATGCGAGGTTGTGAAGCAGGCCTGGCAGATTGCCGGGCTTGGCATAAAGGAAATTGTGCTTACCGGAGTCAACACGGGAGATTTCGGAAGGACTACCGGAGAGACATTCCTCGATCTTCTCAAGGCCCTGAATGAGGTGGAAGGCATCGAAAGATACCGCATCTCCTCCATAGAGCCTAACCTCATAACAGAAGAAATAATAGACTGGATAGCATCCGGCACCAAGTTCCAGCCTCATTTCCATATTCCGCTACAGGTCGGCAATGACGAGCTTCTGGGCAAAGTCGGGAGAAAATATAATACCGAGCTGTTTGCGTCCAGGATCGATTACATACGCAAGGCCATGGAAGGACCGGGCAAGCCTAAGGTCTTCTTCGGAATCGACGTTATTGTAGGGCTTCCGGGAGAAACCGACGAGAAATTCGAGGATACCTACCGCTTCCTCGAGGAGCGGATACGGCCAGCGTTCATCCATATATTCCCTTATTCCCGCAGGCCTGGGACCAGGGCGGCCGTCATGAAGGATCAGGTGCAGGACAGCATAAAGACAGAACGGGTAAAGAGGCTGGAGGGACTCTGCGACAGGCTTAACGCCGAATTCACGGAAGCCAACCGGGGAATCCGCGAGAAGGTGCTCTGGGAGTCTGCGGAGAAAGACGGTACGATGTCCGGATATACAGGAAATTATATAAGGTTGACCAGGCCTTACGATGCCGCTCTGTGCGGTACTATTCAGGAGGTTACTATATGATGAAGGCGAAACTTACTTTTCTCGGGACAGGCACTTCGCAGGGAATTCCGATAATCGGATGCCAATGTCCGGTCTGCTCTTCCGCAGATATGAGGGACAAGAGGTTCAGGGCTTCGGCTCTGGTGGAGTACGGAGGACTTACGATTCTCATTGATGCGGGCCCTGATTTCAGGAGCCAGATGCTTGCCGCGGGAGTCCGTCACCTGGACGCCATCCTGCTTACGCATAACCATAAGGACCATACCGGAGGACTGGACGACGTCAGGGCGCTCAACTATATAGACAGATCCGCAGTCAATATCTACTGCGAACCGCGCGTACTGGATACCCTTAAAGTGGAATATGACTATGCATTCGCCGAGGACAAATATCCCGGAGCACCGGTATGGCAGATCCACCAGATAAGCGAAAAGCCGTTCGTGATCTATCCGGAAAATCCCAGGAAGGAACTTGTCTGGGTCCACGACGTAGGTTACAGATACATGATGCCGGACGGGAGTCTCGTACCTACCGGCAATCCGCTGGATACGGCGGAAGTCGTGGACGATCCGGAATTCACCGGTCTGTGCAAGGGAGTCAAAGGGGATGGCGTCGAGATAATACCGATAAGAGGAATCCACGGCCAGATGCCGGTTCTGGGATTCAGGTTCGGGAATATCGCCTATATAACGGACATGAGCATGCTTCCGGACATTGAACTTGAGAAACTCAGAGGTCTGGACCATGTGACCCTCAACACGGTAAGTTACAAGCCGCACCACTCACATTTCTCTCTGGAGCAGGCTGTGGAACTTGCCCGCAGAATCGGAGCGAAGCATACCTGGCTGACCCATCTGAGCCACAACTTCCCGGTCCACGAGGAATTCTCGCGGGAGTTGCTGGAATCATATAGCGAGGGCGGAACTGTGATCCAGCCCGCCCACGATATGCTTACTTTACTTTAAGGAAACGCCTCCGAGATTAGACTTGGAAGAGCTGTGCACTGGTGACGAAGCTGCGGAAGATGCAGCTCCGGAAGCCGATGCAGGAGCGGCGGCGGACACTTCTCCGGCCACCTTCTCGAACTCTCCGTCCTTGAGCATCTTGCAGTTACCCTCGAAGCGGGCTCCGAGCTCTACTGAAAGTCTCTTTACGTGGAGGTCACCATTGACAACGCAACCGTCTTTAAGAGCAAGAGTATCACGCACATAGAGGGATCCGGTCATCTTTCCCCAGAAGTCCACATTATCGCAGATGATGTCTCCGCTGATGACGGCTTTGTCGCCTATCACTACCCTTCCCTTCGAGATGATCTTTCCATCGAAGCTACCATCGATACGGATGTCGTTAGGAGAATTTATCTCTCCCTTCATGCTGGTGCCGGTAGATATTCTACTGACTTCATTTACATTTACAGACTGTTCCATTGTCTTGGCCATATTAATTACTTTAAATTCAAACTTTAGACGAGGCCTTTACCGTGGCAGTTCTTGTACTTGAGACCGGAACCGCATGGACACGGATCGTTACGGCCTATTTTCTGTCCCGCCTTTACCGGCATATTGGCCTTCTGCTCGCCATTTGTTGAAAGGTTGTTCCTGTTTGTCTGGAGCTGACTCATATCCGAGCGGCGAGGCTGCGGAGCTCTTGTCGCAGGAGCGTCTTCACGGAGTGCGATAGCACTGCGGAAGAGGAAAGTCAGCACATCCTTATTGAGAGCCTCGAGCATATCTGCGAAGAGATTGTAGCTCTCGAGCTTATATACTACAAGCGGATCCTTCTGCTCATATGAGGCATTCTGCACGCTCTGGCGAAGGTCGTCCATATCACGGAGATGATTCTTCCAGTGCTCGTCGATCTGCCAGAGGATAAGAGTCTTGCTGAGAGCCTTGGCAACTTCCTTGCCTTCGTTCTCATAAGCCTTCTTGAGATTTACTCCGAGTCTGAGGATACGGCGGCCGTCAGTGATAGGAATAGCGATATTCTCATACATCTTGCCCTGCTTCTCATATACCTCCTTGACTACAGGATTGACTCTGTTGATAAGAGCCTCCATCCTGCGGTTGTAAACGTCCTGCATATGCTCTACGAGCCTTGCTCTGAGCTCTGCCGGCTTGGCCTTCTCATAGAAAGCGGCATCGAAGCCCGGATCTATGGACATCTGGCTCATAAGGTACTCGGAGAAGTCCTCATATGTCATGCCGTCGGTCTTCTCTACGAAGAGATCGACTGTCTCGATCATCATATTGAGGATGTCGATCTCGATCCTCTCACCTGAGAGGGCGTTGCGGCGGCGCGAGTAGATAGCGTTACGCTGATTGTTCATAACGTCATCGTACTCGATAAGTCTCTTACGGATACCGAAGTTGTTCTCCTCGACCTTGCGCTGCGCCTGCTCGATCCTGCCGGAGAGCATCTTGCTTTCGAGAGCATCGTCTTCGGTCATTCCCATCCTGTCCACGATTCCGGCGATCCTTTCGGAACCGAAAAGACGCATCAGCTTATCCTCGAGGGATACGTAGAAGGTTGAAGATCCCGGGTCTCCCTGACGTCCTGCACGACCACGCAGCTGGCGGTCTACTCGACGGCTGTCGTGGCGTTCCGTACCTATGATCGCAAGTCCTCCGAGGGCCTTGACCTCTGGAGAAAGCTTGATATCGGTACCACGGCCGGCCATGTTGGTGGCGATAGTGACGGTGCTGGACTGGCCGGCACGTGCGACTATCTCAGCCTCGCGCTGGTGCTGCTTGGCGTTGAGCAACTGGGCATCATGGATACCTGCGCGCTCCATCATTCGGAGCAGGAGTTCGGAAGTCTCGACATCGGTAGTACCGACGAGGACCGGACGGCCCTCCTTGCGGAGTTCGAGGACTCTTGCGATGACAGCCTTGTATTTGGCGCGCTTGGTCTTGTATATGAGGTCATTCTGGTCGTCGCGGATTACCGGACGGTTGGTAGGGATGACGACTACGTCGAGTTTGTAGATTGACCAGAACTCGCCCGCCTCTGTCTCGGCGGTACCGGTCATACCGGCGAGTTTATGGTACATTCTGAAGTAGTTCTGCAGGGTGATGGTGGCGAAAGTCTGGGTCGGATCCTCGACCTTGACATTCTCCTTGGCCTCGACTGCCTGGTGCAGACCGTCGCTCCAGCGGCGGCCTTCCATTATACGGCCGGTCTGCTCGTCGACGATCTTGACTTTGCCGTCCATGATGACGTAATCCACATCCTTCTGGAACATGGCGTAAGCCTTCAGGAGCTGGATCATCGTATGCACGCGCTCGCTCTTGAGGGAGAACTCCTCCATAAGCGCATCCTTCTTCTCCTGCTTGGCGGCAGCATCGATGTCCTCCTTCTCGATCTCGGCAATCTTGCTTCCGACATCAGGAAGTACGAAGAAATCGGCTTCGCCGGTCATTCCGGCAAGGAGTTCATGACCCTTGTCGGTCATGTCTACGGAGTGCTGCTGCTCGCTGATCACGAAGTAGAGCGGATCGGTAACGACAGGCATTTCCCTTTCGTTATCCTGCATATAATAGTTTTCGCCTTTCTGGAGAAGAAGCTTCATGCCAGGCTCGCTGAGGAATTTGATGAGCGGCTGGTATTTCGGAAGTCCCTTCTGGCAACGGAGGAGAAGTTTGGCGCCTTCCGCCTCGTCGCCTGCAGCTATAGCTTTCTTAGCATCGTTGAGAGTCTGGGTGACGAAAGCCCTCTGCATGGTGTAGAGCCTTTCGACATAAGGCCTGAACTCCATGAACTGCTCGTCGGCAGTGTTCTTCGGAACCGGTCCGGAGATGATAAGCGGAGTACGGGCATCATCGATGAGCACGGAGTCGACCTCGTCGACGATGGCATAATGATGCTTCCTCTGCACGAGGTCGTTCATCGTTACTGCCATATTGTCACGAAGATAGTCGAAACCGAACTCGTTGTTGGTACCGAAAGTAATGTCGCAGTTGTATGCGCGCTTACGTTCGTCACTGTTCGGCTGGTGCTTGTCTATACAGTCTACAGAAAGACCGTGGAACATATAGAGAGGGCCCATCCACTCCGAGTCACGCTTGGAGAGGTAATCGTTGACCGTGACTACATGGACGCCTTTTCCTGCGAGTGCGTTAAGGAATACCGGAAGGGTTGCGACGAGGGTCTTACCCTCACCGGTCGCCATCTCGGCGATCTTACCCTGGTGGAGCACTATACCGCCGACTATCTGGACGTCATAATGGACCATGTCCCAGGTAATCTCGTTACCGCCGGCGATCCAGTGGTTCTGGTAGATTGCGACATCCTTTCCGTCGCGCTCTTCTATCCTTACGAAATCCTTGTCAATGCTGAGTTTACGGTCGAAGTCGGTTGCGGTAACCTCTATCTCCGCGTTCTCCGCGAACCTGCGCGCGGTAGACTTCATTATCGCGAAGGCCTCAGGAAGAATCTCCATGAGAATCACCTCGATAGCGTCATCCTCCTCCTTGACGAGTCTGTCGGACTCGGTAGCAAGGTCCTCCTTCTTCTTTACCGGGATATCCTTTTCGAGTTCGCCCTTTATCTCCTCTATCCTCTTCTCGAACGGCGCCTCAACCTCGCGGATACGGGCCTTGAGAGCCTCAGAATGAGCCCTCAACTCGTCATTGGATAGTTTATCAATAGCCGGGTATGCAGCCAGCACCTTCTCGAGGATCGGCTTTATCTGTTTCATATCGCGGTCTGACTTAGACCCGAATATCATTTTCAAAAAATCAGCAATTGCCATTATCTAGTCTTTTTCTTTTCTGGATTTCAAAAACTGCACCTCCCTGCGGCATCTGCCAAAAAGTCATGCAATCCCACAAATATACTAATTCCGCGCGAACATATCAAGCCTTGAACGGTTGTCTGGCGACAATCGAACGTCCGAGCGTAAGTTCGTCGGCATATTCCAGGTCCGCACCGAATCCGAGCCCTCTCGCCAGAGAAGAAACCCTGACTCCGAACCTGCTGATCTGCCGATAGATATAAAACGCGGTAGTCTCCCCCTCGACGTCTCCGCTGAGGGCCATGATGACCTCGACCGAATCAGGATCTTCCTCCGCAAGGCCGGCGACTCTGGAGACCAGTTCCGACACTGTCAGGTCCGACGGTCCGATACCGTTGATCGGAGAGATTATTCCCCCGAGGACATGGTATAGTCCATGGTACTGGCCGGTATTTTCTATGCTCATGACATCGCGGACATTCTCGACGACGCAGATGGTCCGCCTGTCCCTGCTCTTGTCAGAGCAGATCGAGCATTCTTCTCCGTCGGAGATCATCATGCAGGTCTTGCAGTAGCGCGCGTCATCGCGCAGATGGTTGATCGCATCCGTGAACCGATGCACGTTTTCCGAAGGCTGGCGAAGCAGATGCAGCGCAAGCCTGAGCGCGCTGCGCTTGCCGACGCCCGGCAGAGAGCCGATAGCCTCGACAGCGTCCTCCAGCAGTCTGGATGGATATGTATCTTTAATCAATCCCATAAAAATCAATCAGTCCGGGCATCGGGTCGGCCATGACTTTGCCGATTCTCACGCCCTCCTGCTCCGCGACTTTCCTGAGCACTGTCTCGGCCGCGGCGGCAAATCCGCCGACGACTCCGACCTCATTCCCGGCGGTATCATACCGGAGCAGGAACTTTCTTATGAAGTCGCGGAAATTATCTTCCACAATACGGCTCACAGCCTCGTCTTTCCCGTACCACGAAAGCACATACGGGGCGAAAGACGCTAGATATCTTGCCGGAGCCTCTCCTTTGTAGACATTGCGTACTACGGTCATGTAATCGACCTCGAACTTCTCGCCGAAGTCCCTTGCGACTTCCGCAGGCAGCATCTCTTTCAGATAATCCGCCACGAAACGCTTTCCCAGCGAAGCGCCGCCTCCCTCGTCTCCGAGTATGAACCCGCACGGATGCAGGTTGCGGACGACATTTTCGCCGTCATAGAAACATGAATTCGAGCCGGTCCCGAGTATGCAGGCGATTCCGGGACGGCGCCCGAATACCGCTCTGGCAGCCCCGAGCAGGTCTGAAGCATACTCTACCCTCGCGCCGGGGAATGCTTCCGAGAGCGCAGCGTCAAGCGACGCAGGAGCTGCTATGATCCCGGCTCCATAGAAATATATGCCGGAAACATTCTCCGGACGGCCGAGTTTTTCGGTGGCATCCCTGACTATCCTCCGCACAGACGTAGCGTCGGCGGTGGAGAGATTCAGTCCGGCCGTATATACGCAGACAGCGCCGTCAGGGCCGAGGGATGTCCACCCGGCCTTGGTAGCGCCGCTATCTACGATGATTTTCATTAAAGCACTTCGATCAGCTCGACCTTGAAGATCAGGGCAGCGTACGGAGGGATGGCACCATGGGCTCCGGTCTCGCCGTATGCGAGGTTATATGGGATATAGAGCTCCCACTCGGAACCTTCGGGCATCAGCTGAAGAGCCTCGGTCCAGCCGGCGATCACCTGGTTGACGCCGAATACTGCAGGTTCGCCTCTCTTGTATGAGCTGTCGAAGATCTGACCGTTGGTGAATTTGCCCTCATAGTTGCAGCGCACCTGGGAAGTCTTGCCAGGCTTGCGGCCGTTACCGGCCTTGAGGATCTTGTACTGGAGACCGCTGGCGAGGGCGACGACTCCGGCTTTCTTGAGGTTCTCGGCAAGGAAGGCCTCGCCGTCTTTCTTCATAGCCTCTCCGATTTCAGCTTCCTCAGCCGCGCGCTCAGCCTCTATATTTGAGAAATACTCGTCCAGAAGACGGCCGGCCTCTTCGTATGATACGGCAGGCTCTTCGCCGTTAAGGGTAGCCTTGACTCCGGCGCAGAAATCGTCGAAGTTGATTCCCTTTACTCCTGATCCGAGCATATTGTGGGCGATGCTCATGCCCAATGCGTAACTTTTCTTATCCATTTTCATTTAAATATATAATATGCAAAGATATCGTTTTTTATCGTATATTTGTTGTCTATGCGCAAATTATTGACCATAACTGCAACCCTTATTGCCTGCGGAGCTCCCGCGGTCCATGCACAGTCCCTCTCCGATACTCTCGAGATAAAGGAGTCGCTTGTCTCGGCTTTCCGTATCGACAATACTCTCGCCGGCCAGCATATACTTTCCGACAAGATCCAGGCCGCGCCGAACCTTGCCGACGCGATACGTCTCTTCTCGGGAATCCAGCTGAAGGATTACGGAGGAGTCGGAGGACTCAAGACAATCAATGTGCGCAGTCTCGGCAGCGAACATACTACGGTAATGATCGACGGGATTCCGATCGAGAATGCGCAGAACATGCAGGTCGATCTCGGGAGGTTCAATGCTTATTCTTTCAGCAGGATGGATCTGGATTCTGCCCCGCATTACGGCTATTTGCGTTCCGCCAGAGAGATGGGAGCCGGGAGTTCGCTGAATCTTTCTACAGATTATGCCGATTTATATGGAAAGACTGATTCTTTCATAGTACGTCTCCATGGCGGCGCATTCGGAACGTTCTCCCCTTCCGCATCGTGGAGGCATCACGGGAAGACTTATGGAATGTCTTTCAATGCAAGCCTGCGCACTGCCAACGGCCGCTACCGCTTCCATGAAAAGAAGTATATTGACGTCCCTGGAGGTATTGCGGGCTACGATACTGTAATGACCAGACAGAATTGCGACCTCACTTCGGTGACCCTGGACTGGAACCTGCTTGTCGTCGGAGACGGACGTCTGAAAGTAAAGGCATATTACTATGGCTCTGGCCGCGGTCTCCCCGGTCCTGTTATACGAAGGGCGCAGGGCGCCATCACTAGCAAGGACAGGCAGGACGACCACAACGCTTTTCTCCAGGCCAGCTATGAGCCGTACGGCCTGCCGCTTCAGGTTAAGATCCAGGGAAAAGTCGGATATGACTATCTCTGGTATCGCACCGACCCGGAGCACGACCCGCAGGCGCTTCCGATAAGCAACCATTTCCGCCAGACTTCGGCCTATCTCAGCGCCGCGGCAAGCGGACAGCTGGATGTATACCTGCGCTATAAGTTTGCGGCGGATTTCCAGTATAATTATCTGGATTCGGACATGGCGGATTTCGCTTTTCCTAACAGGTTTACTACCTGGCTTGCAGCGGGAATGGATTTCAATATCGGTCCTGTAAACGTGGACGCTACAGCCGTTTACGAGCTGGCCAGAGACTGGTTCAGGAAAGGGAGTGATGTCGGAGGCTGGTCTCTTGCCAATGCCACCCGGGATAAGTTCTCACCTTCTTTGAATCTAAAGTGGGCGCCGATCTGGAATGTACTCAGTTTCCATGCCTATGCCCGTCGCACATACCGGCTTCCTTCGTTCAATGATCTGTATTACACGGCCGTAGGCAATTCAAGGCTTGAACCGGAAACGGCTGACCAGTTCGGTCTCAAAGGTCTGTTCCAGTACCGTCTGAGCCGGACTATGCTTTCTGAACTCAACGTAGAGGGATACCATAACAATCTGACAGACAAGATCGTGGCTATACCGACTTCGAATCTGTTCCGCTGGACCATGTATAACATCGGAAAGGTCAAGGTAGACGGCCTGGAGGTCAAATACGGACTGTCATACGATAAGGGAGAATTCAGTTCTGACCCGAAGATGGACGGCTTCGACATAGTCTTCAAATATACCTGGCAGAGAGCCCGGGACTACAGTAATCAGAAGTCTGTCACATATATGAACCAGATACCATACACTCCTATCCACAGCGGCTCGGTTTCCGCGTCTGCAGTCCGCAAGGGCTGGAGGATCGACCTCAGCGCCATAACAGCTACAAAGCGCTGGTACAATTCCACAAACCTGCCGGAATATGAGCTTGATCCATATATGACTATCGACGTCTGGATGTCCAAGATCATTCCTGTAAGGGACGGCAATCTCACCCTGCGTCTGTCCCTCAACAATATATTGAACGAGCAGTACGAGGTCGTGAACCGCTACCCTATGCCGGGTTTCAACGCTCTTGCAACAATTGAATACAGTTTCTGATATTTTTATGTAACTTAGCGACTCAAAATAATTTAACTTAAATGAAAAAGATTACACTGCTGATTTTCAGCTGCATTCTGGCCTCCACTATGGTCAGCTGCGTAAAGGATGACGTCAAGAAAGTCATTATCACCTCCGATGACGACAAACTCGCGGGTGAGAAAATTCAAGTAGGTGAAAACGAGAACGTTAACCCTTATTATAAGTTGTTCGTTCTCAACGAGGGAGCCTTTATGGCTAACAATTCGACCCTCGATTTTCTCCGCTTCACTGACAACACTTATGTACGCGATGCTTTCGGCAAGATGAACCCTACGCTTGCCATGAATCTTGGAGATATCGGAAACGATCTTCAAGTATACGCCAACTCTCTCTGGGCCGCCATGAACGGTTCCGGCATCGTAGAAGTAATGAGTGCTTATGATGAAAAGCATCTTAAGTCCATACCGGTTCCGCAGCCTCGTAATATAGCATTTCACGACAGCTACGCTTACGTCTCATCATATGCAACAATCAAAGATGCAGAAGAAGGTACCGGAACTCTTTACAAGATCAGCCTCAGGACTCTTGAAAAGATCGATTCGATTTCAGTCGGCTATAACCCTGAAGGCGTGGCCGTCTGCCAGAACAAGATATTCGTCGCCAACAGCGGCGGACTCCATGCAGGATTCGACAATAGAGTATCTGTAATCAGTACAGAGACCTTTAAAGTAACAAATCAGATTGAACTGCCATTCAAGAATCTTAAGAATATTGTCAGCACGAATGACAAAGTATGGGTTACCGCCCAGACCGATTACTCGGAGCAGCATACATCACTGTCCTGCATCGATGCCAAGGCCCTGTCTGTAGTCGATCTCCCTGCAGCTCTGAAAGAAATGCACGTATCGAGTCTCATCGGCTATCCTTCACTCAATATGTTATTCGCACTGGGCGCAGACAGTGATATCGCTTATCCTTATTCCGGATATAATTTCTTCTCTGTCGATACCAAGGAGATGAAGGTAGAAAAGATTCCTTTCGCCGGCTCTGCAGCTTCGGACGTCGTGACACCTTATGGTCTTCAGGTAAATGTTTTCACTGGCGATATATATATTGCTGACGGCGGAGATTATGTCAACCCAGGCAAGGTATACTGCTTCTCTCCGGATCTCAAGACAAAGAGATGGGATGTTACGGCAGGAGTAATTCCAGCACATTTCGCTCTTTATAGCCCGGTTTACTACTAATGGATATAATCCAGATTATCGAGATATTCGCCTTTGTCACGGGGATCGTTTACATAGTCCTCGAGATCGGGCAGAAAAATTCAATGTGGGCAGTCGGCATCCTTACAGGTGTCGCCTGCTCATATTCTTTTGCAGTGCAGCACCTGTGGGCTTCCATGGGGCTGAACATATATTACGTTGCCATGTCCATATGGGGACTGTACCAGTGGCGTCGGGACAGCATGACCCTGAAGTCGGACAATCCAGAGGGAGCGACCATCCATCTGGCGAAGCCAGGGAAAGCAGTCCTCCTCTGGAGCGCCGTTCTCATGGTCATAGGCACTGCGGGCATGATCGCCCTGCTCCGGGCGCTCGGAGACAGTTCCACGGTGCTCGACGCGGTGGTGGCGGTCATGAGCGCGATCGGCACATGGTGGCTGGCGAAGTCGTACCCGCAGCAGTGGCTGATATGGATTGCCGCCGACATTCTTTCGACAGTCCTCTGCCTGACATCCGGCATGTACTGGATGGCAGTGCTTTATCTGGCCTACACGTTGTCGGCGATATACGGTTATTGGCACTGGACTAAAAACGGCCGCTATATCAATACCAATAAATAATGACTTGATACTGTCATTTTTATTTGGTAAATTTGCGGCCGCACGGTTAGAAAAGTGGTTAGAAAGTTTATTTTTATTCTATAAAATACTATGGTATCTTACAAAGAAATTGGCCTTGTAAACACCAGAGAGATGTTCAAGAAGGCCGTTGCAGGCGGATATGCAATCCCTGCATTCAACTTCAACAATATGGAGCAGCTTCAGGCTATCATCCAGGCCGCTGCCGAAGAGAAATCTCCTGTTATCCTCCAGGTATCAAAGGGTGCACGTAACTATGCAAATCCTACCCTTCTCCGTTATATGGCTGAAGGTGCTGTGGCATATGCCAAGGAGCTCGGCTGGGAGAATCCTCAGATCGTTCTTCACCTTGACCACGGCGACAGCTTCGAGACTTGCAAGAGCTGCGTTGACATGGGCTTCTCTTCAGTGATGATCGATGCTTCTGCTCTTCCTTACGAGGAGAATGTCGCTCTTTCAAAGAAGGTTGTCGACTATGCTCACCAGTTCGATGTAACTGTAGAGGCTGAGCTTGGCGTTCTCGCCGGCGTTGAGGATGAGGTTGCTGCTGAGGAGTCTCACTATACACGTCCTGAGGAAGTTATCGACTTCGCTACCCGCACTGGCTGCGACTCCCTCGCTATCTCTGTAGGTACTTCCCACGGTGCATACAAGTTCAAACCAGAGCAGTGCACCCGTGACCCTAAGACCGGTCGTCTCGTTCCACCACCGCTCGCATTCGACGTTCTCCACGAGATCGAGAAGAAGCTTCCTGGCTTCCCAATCGTTCTCCACGGTTCTTCATCTGTTCCACAGGAGTATGTTGACATCATCAACGAGTACGGCGGAAAGCTTCCTGACGCAGTAGGTATCCCTGAGGAGCAGCTTCGCGAGGCTTCAAAGAGCGCTGTCTGCAAGATCAACATTGACTCTGACTCACGTCTCGCCATGACCGCTGCTATCCGCAAGGTCCTCGCTGAGAAGCCAGGTGAGTTCGATCCACGTAAGTACCTCGGTCCTGCACGTGACGAGATGAAGAA